>TARA_R110000765_G_scaffold307071_5_pt1 | contig 20627 bp, 20 predicted proteins | sample TARA_R110000765 | Tara Oceans TARA_R110000765 (sample SAMEA4398168) | marine metagenome | biome: Polar Biome; feature: [MES] marine water layer (ENVO:01000295) within the mesopelagic zone...; material: water (ENVO:00002006), including particulate matter (ENVO:01000060) such... | reverse complement strand
GGGGACGGCCCGGCGATGCGCGGCGGCCTGCGGCCTTGATTCCGCGCAAATTCAGTTAGCGATCAAGGACGGCGGGACCGGCCTTCAACGGGCTCGCCGCTTGATTTGTATCTCAATTGAGTTACATATGATCCCGTGACCACAGGAGAGCCTGCCATGCCCGCACAAACCTCGATGCTGCACGTCCGCGTGGACGATGCCCTGAAGGCGCAAGCCGCTGATGCCCTGGCGGGTGTCGGGCTGACCTTGTCGGATGCGGTGCGCATCTTGTTGACGCGGGTGGCTGCCGAGGGCGGGTTGCCTGCGGGGCTGACCGCCGACCCGGACGCTTATGACGCATGGTTTCGCGCCAAGGTGCAGCAGGCGCTGACCGATCCGCGCCCGACCACGCCGCACGATCAGGTCATGCAGGACGCCCGCGCGCGGATTGAAGCCAAGCGCCGTGGCTGATCTGAACTGGACGGCTCCGGCGGTTGCCGACCTGATGGCGATTGTCGATTACATTTCGGATGACAATCCCGATGCGGCACTGGCGCTGATGTCAGAGATTGAAACCAGGGTCGCCGCCTTGCCGGACCAGCCGAAACGCGGGCGATCCGGTCGGGTGGCGGGCACGCGCGAGCTGGCGGTGCGGCCCAATTACATCGTGGTCTATGCCGAAACCAAAGTGGCCGTCACGGTGTTGCGTGTGCTGCATGCGGCGCAGATGTGGCCCTAGGCCATCACCGTTGTATGAAAAACGGCCCCCCGGATCGGGGGGCCGCGTCGCCGGATCTTAGAAAAAGCCCAGCTTGTTGGGGTTGTAGCTGACCAGCAGGTTCTTGGTCTGTTGGTAGTGGTCCAGCATCATCTTGTGGTTTTCGCGCCCGATGCCCGACTGTTTGTAGCCGCCAAAGGCCGCGTGGGCGGGGTAGGCGTGGTAGTTGTTCACCCAGACCCGGCCCGCCTCGATCGCGCGGCCGACGCGGTAGCAGGTGTTCATGTCGCGCGACCACACGCCGGCGCCCAGCCCGTACATGGTGTCATTGGCAATCGCGAGGGCTTCGGCCTCGTCCTTGAAGGTGGTCACGGAGACCACGGGGCCAAAGATTTCCTCCTGGAACACGCGCATCTTGTTGTGGCCCTTCAGGATCGTCGGCTGGATATAGTTGCCGCCCGACAATTCACCGGTGAACTCTGCCGCCGCGCCGCCGATCAGCACCTCGGCGCCCTCTTCGCGGCCGATGGTGAAATAGGACAGGATCTTGTCCTGCTGCGCCTTGCTGGCCTGTGCGCCCACCATGGTTTCAGGATTGCGCGGGTCGCCGTGTTTGATCGCTTTGACCCGTGCGATGACGCGCTCCATGAAGGCGTCGTAGATGTCCTCGTGCACCAGCGCACGCGACGGGCAGGTGCAGACCTCGCCCTGGTTGAAGGCGAACAGGACGAACCCTTCGACCGCCTTGTCCAGAAACGCGTCATCCTCGCGCATGATGTCGGCAAAGAACAGGTTGGGGCTTTTGCCGCCCAGTTCCAGCGTCACGGGGATCAGGTTTTCGGTGGCGGCTTTCATGATCGTGCGGCCCGTTGCGGTCGATCCGGTAAAGGCGATCTTGGCGATGCGTTTGGACGTGGCCAGCGCCGCGCCGACCTCGGCCCCGTAGCCGTTGACGATGTTCAGCACACCGGCGGGCAGGATGTCGGCGATGATCTCGGCCAGCACCATGATCGCGGCGGGGGTCTGTTCGGCGGGTTTCATCACCACGCAGTTGCCGGCCGCCAATGCGGGGGCCAGTTTCCACGCGGCCATCAGGATGGAAAAGTTCCACGGGATGATCTGGCCGACCACGCCCAGCGGTTCGTGGTAGTGATAGGCGACGGTGTCGGCGTCGATCTCGCTCATTGACCCTTCCTGCCCGCGCAGCACGCTTGAGAAATAGCGGAAGTGGTCGGCGGACAGCGGAATGTCGGCGGCCATGGTTTCGCGGATCGGCTTGCCGTTGTCCCATGTTTCGGCCTGCGCCAGCAGCTCAAGGTTCGCATCAATTGCATCGGCGATTTTCAGCAGCAGGTTGGCGCGTTCGGTGACCGATGTCTTGGCCCATGCACCCTTGGCGGCATGGGCGGCGTCCAGCGCCAGTTCGACATCAGCGGCGTCCGAGCGGGCGCAGTCGTTGATCTTTTCGCCGGTGATCGGCGTGACGTTTTCGAAATAGCGCCCGTTGACGGGGGCGACGAATGTGCCGCCGATGAAGTTGTCGTAACGGGTTTTGAACGGCGATGTGTAGGTGCCGGATTCGGTATGTGCGAGATCTTTCATGTGTGGTTCCTCCTGAGAATACCGGGTCTCCCTCCCGGATTGCGCTCAAGGTGACGGGGCGCGGGGCTGCCGTCATCAGGGGGAAACTGAAAGTTCGGGAAAACTGTCTCGGAAGTGAGACAGGCGGGTCTAGGTTTCGTCGAGCCCCAGCCGTTTCATGCGCCGGTACAGGGTGGCGCGACCCACGCCCAGCTGTCGTGCGGCCTGCGAGACGTTGCCACCGGCACGGGCCAGCGCGCGCAGCACGGCGGCGCGTTCGGCCCGTTCAAAGCCGGTTACCTCGTCGTCGCGCCCCAGCAGGTCGGCGGCGGGGCGGGCGGTCAGCGGGCCGGTGCCCGCCATGCCGAACAGCGCCCGCGCGGCGCGGGTGGCCCCGACCACCAGGTCGTTGCCGTCCACCGCCAGCAGCGTGGCGGCGTCGCTGTCATTGCCTGCGGCGATGATCCGCGCGGGGGTATAGGTGGAGCGAAAGTTGGCCTCTTCGATGGCGCGTGCGGTCTGGGCGACCTGCGCGCTGATCAGCCGGTTGAACGCCTCGGTCTGGTCGGCGCGGGCGGATGACACGTCCAGCGCGCCGATGATCGCGCCATCGGCCCCGTAGATCGGCGCGTCGATACAGCTCATGTCGGTGTTGCGGGACAGGAAATGATCGCCCTGGTGGATGATGACCCGGCGGCGTTCGGTCAGGCAGGTGCCGATGCCGTTGGTGCCCTCGCGCTCCTCGCTCCAGTTCGCCCCGGCGCACAGGCCCCAGCCTTCGAAGGCGGCGGTGTCGGCGTCCGAGATGCGCTGGTCCAGCACCACACCGTCGCTGTCGGTCAGCAGAACGGCAAAGCCGGACAGGCCGACCAGCGCAAAAAGCGCGTCCAGACGCGGGGCGGCCACGCTGAGAAACTGTTCCACCGCGGCGCGGCGCTGGTTCAGCGCGCTTTGCTCCAGCCGTTCGGGGGCGCGGTGTTCGTCGGGGGTCAGCCCGTGTTTTTGCACCGACCGGTGCCAGCTGGCCGCGATCTGCGACCGGGCAGCCGCAGAAGGCGACTGTGTCGCTTGCAGGACCTTGTCGGCATGGGACGGGGCGCGGGGCACGGCTGACCTCTGGCGGTTGCGGGTGTGCTGCAGCCTACAGGCGATTCCCTTGATCGCGCAACAGTCTTGGGTTTGGGGGGGTGTCGAGGCCTTTCCGCTTGCCCCCGCGCGGAATCAAGGCCGCAGGCCGCCGCGCATCGCCGGGCCGCCCCACGGCACGGCGATTTGGCTGCTGTTGCGCGGGACGGATAGCTGGGATGTGTTTGGCTGCCATAAAGTGGCAGACACGACGGTTGGATCGCCGCACCTCGGCCCGACGATGCGCGGCTTTGCGAACGGTAGCTATGCCCGCATCGCGGCCCTATCCCGCCGGAATCTCGCCCATCACCTTGGGCACGTGATACCCCTTTTGCACCGCGGGGCGCGCCAGCAGGCGTTGGTACCATGCGCGGACGTTGGGGAAATCGGCCAGATCAACCCCCTGCCATTCGTACCGCGACACCCACGGCCAGCAGGCCATGTCGGCGATGGAATAGGCGTCGCAGATGTAATCGCGTCCCTCAAGCTGGGTGTTCAGCACGCCGTACAGGCGCTTGACCTCGGCGGCGTAACGCTCTTCGGCATAGGCGGCCTTGCCGGGGTTGAAATGCAGGAAATGGTGCGCCTGTCCGGCCATGGGGCCCAGGCCGCCCATCTGCCACATCAGCCATTCCATAACCTTCGCCCGCTCGGCGGCACCCGATGGCAGGAATTGCCCGTGCTTGTCGGCCAGGTAATACATGATCGCGCCCGATTCCATCACCGACAGGCCGGTGTCCTGATCGACGATGGCGGGGATCTTGTTGTTGGGGCTGATCTTCAGGAAATCGGGGGCGAACTGTTCGTCCTTGCCGATGTTGATGGCATGGGCAGTGTAGGGCACGCCCAGTTCCTCAAGCAGGATCGAGACCTTGCGGCCATTCGGGGTGGTCCATGTGTACAGGTCGATCATCGGCGGTTCCTTGTCTGGGGCGGTTACAGCACCTTGCCCGGGTTCATGATGTTGGCCGGATCAAGCGCCGATTTCAACTGTTGCATCAGCTCTAGCGCCACGGGGTCCTTGTAGCGGCGCAGCTCGGCGCGCTTGACCTGACCGATGCCGTGTTCGGCGGAAATGGAGCCGTTCATCTGGTGCACGATGTCATGCACGATGCGGTTGAAGGTGGGGTATTCGGCCAGAAAGGTCGCGTCGTCCATGGTCACGGGGCGCGACAGGTTGAAATGCAGGTTGCCGTCGCCAAAGTGGCCAAAGGGGCAGGGGCGCAGGTCGGGCATGTGGGCCAGACAGGCCGCCTTGGCCGTAGTGATGAAATCGGCGACGCGCGAGACGGGGACCGATACGTCATGCTTGATCGAGGCGCCCTCGGGCTTTTGCGATTCCGACAGGTGTTCGCGCAGCGCCCACAGCGCGTCTTTTTGTGCTTCGGATGCGCCGATGACGGCGTCGTGCACTTCGCCCGCCTCGAACGCTGCTTCCAGCGCGGTTTCCATGCGGGCGTCCAGCGTGTCGGCGGCATTGGCGCTGGTCAGTTCGATCAGGCAATAGGCGGGGTGTGCCTCGGCCATCGGGTCGGTGCAGCCCGGCGCATGGTCCAGCACCATTTGCAGCGCCATGCGTTCGACATATTCAAAGGTCGACAGCGTGTCGGCGTTCTGCGCGCGCATCCGTGCATAGAGCGCCAGCGCCGCATCCGGTCCGTCGCAGGCAACAAGTGCTGTGGCGCGGGTGACCGGTTTGGGGAACAGTTTCAGCACGGCGGCGGTGATGATGCCCAGCGTGCCCTCGGCCCCGATAAAGAGGTTGCGCAGGTCGTAGCCGGTGTTGTTCTTGCGCAGGCCGTTCAGGTCGTTCAGCACACGGCCATCGGGCAGCACAACCTCAAGCCCCAGCACCAGATCGCGCATGTTGCCATAGCGCAGCACGGCGGTGCCGCCCGCATTGGTCGAAAGATTGCCGCCGATCTGGCAGGACCCTTCCGAGGCCAGCGACAGCGGGAACAGCGCGCCCGCGTCGTCGGCGGCCTGCTGGATGTTGGCCAGGATACAGCCCGCATCGACCGTCATCGTGGCGTTGGTGGCATCGACGTTGCGGATGCGGTTCAGCCGGTCGGTGGTCAGGATCACGCCGCCATCCGCCACGCCACCACCGACCAGCCCGGTGTTGCCGCCCTGCGGGACAATCGCCACGCCCGCCGCCGCGCACAGGCGCACGCAGGTGGCGACCTCATCGGTGGATCCGGGACGCAGCAGGGCGATGGCGGTGCCGGTGTACAGGCCCCGATCCTCGACCAGACGGCCCGCCATGTCGGCGGCATCGGTCAGCACGTAAGCCGCCCCGATGGCGTCGGTCAGTTTGGCGATCAGGTCGCTGTGATCCTCTGCCACGATGGCGGCAGAGGGGTGTGCAGTGGGGGACATTGGCAGACCCTTATCCGGCGGTTGCTTTTTGTTTCGCGGCGTCGCGCAGTTTGGTGATCGTGGTGCGGGTCGAGATCTGTTCGGGGTTGGTCACCAGTTCGATCACCGCCGGACGGCCCGCCGCGCGGGCGCGGGCGAAGGCATCGGCGAAGTCGGCGGTTTTGGTCACGCGTTCGGCGTGCGCGCCCAGACCTTCGGCCATTTTGACAAAGTCCTGATTTTTCAGCGTCGTGCCCGACACGCGTTCGGGGTGGTCACGCTCCTGATGCATGCGGATGGTGCCGTAGACGCCGTTGTTGAACACCAGAACGACGGGACAGCCGCCATATTGCGCGGCGGTGGCCAGTTCGTTGCCGCTCATCATGAAACCGCCGTCCCCGACAAAGGACAGCGCCAGCCGGTCGGGGTTTTCCAGCGATGCGGCCACGGCGGCGGGCACGGAATAGCCCATGGCGCCACAGGTCGACCCGATGATGCGCCCCGGACGGCCAAAGCGCAGGAAACGCTGCGCCCAGCCAGTGTGGTTGCCCGCGTCCAGCGTGACCACCATGTCGTCGGGCAGGCTGTCGCGGATCTGGGTCAGTGCGACGCCCATGTCCAGCTCCCAGTCGCCGCCGTTGGGGGCTTCGGAATCGGTCAGGTAGTCGTTGTGCAGGGTTTCACACCAGCCGCCCCAAGCGTCGGCGCGGCCCAGATCGACATCTGCCAGTGCTGCGGCGACAGATGCGGGGGCGGCGGCCAGGCCCAGATCGGGCGAATAGACGCGGCCGATCTCGTCCGCGTCCGGGTAGACATGCACCAGCCGGACCGCCGGGTTGGGCGAGGAGATGGTGGTATAGGTTTTCGTCGTCATTTCACCCAGACGGGCGCCGATGACCACCAGCAGATCGGCCTCGCGCTGGTGCGCGTACAGGCTGGGTGCGGTCGAGGTGCCAAAGTCGCCTGCAAAGACCGGCGACAGGTTGTTCACGATGTCCTGACGGCGGAAGGACGTGGTGACGGGGATTTTGTTGGCCTCGGCAAAGCGGGTGATGTTGGCCGCGGTTTCGTCCGACCAGCCCGAGCCGCCCAGCAACAGAAGCGGGCGTTCGGCGGTGGACAGTTCGGCCTTGAGCGCCTCAAGGCTGCTGTCCGACAGGTCTGCGTGGGTGGCGGTGTAGGGGCGCGCGTCGGCGACCTGTACCACATCCGTCAGCATGTCCTCGGGCAGCGAGATGACGACGGGGCCGGGGCGGCCCGAGGTGGCGACGCGAAAGGCGCGGGCCATGTATTCGGGGATGCGGCGGGCGTCGTCGATCTGGGTGGCCCATTTGGCGATGGGGCCGAACATGGCGCGGTAATCAACCTCTTGAAACGCTTCGCGGTCGGTGGTGTCGCGGGCGATCTGGCCCACCAGCAGGATCATCGGTGTGCTGTCCTGCTGGGCGATGTGCACGCCGATGGCGGCGTGACAGGCACCGGGGCCACGGGTGACCATGCAAATGCCGGGCTGGCCCGTCAGCTTGCCGTGGGTTTCGGCCATGTTGGCCGCGCCCGCCTCGTGACGGGCGTTGACCAGGGTGAACCGGTCCTGCACGTCATGCAGCGCGTCCAGCACTTCCAGATAGCTTTCGCCGGGCACGCAATAGGCGCGGTCGGCCCCGTGAATCAAAAGCTGGTCAACAAGAACCTGTCCGCCGGTCCGGCTTTTGGTCTGGGTGGTCTGGGTCATGTGGAAAACGCTCCGTTCGGTTCAGTTGTTGGCGGGTGTCGGCGGCACCGTATCGCGGTGCCGCACCTTTTGCAGTGCCAGAACGCCACCGGCAATGGCAAGGCCCACCACCGTGATCCGGTAATCGGGATAGATCAGGCACAAGGATGCGGCAAACAGCACCGCCGATGTGAGCAGATCCATGCGCCCGAAGAAATACCGTTGCAGCGCCGCCGCCAGCAGGATCACACCGATGGTGGCCTGCGTGATGACGATGGCAATGTGCACCCAGTCGCCCTGCATCAGGATCGCGGGTTCATAGACGAACATGAACGGCACGATGAATCCTGTGGCGCCCAGTTTGACTGCGGCCCAGCTGGCCTCGACGATCTTGGCGTGGGACAGGGTGTTGGCGGCATAGACCGCCATGGCCACGGGCGGCGTGATGGCCGACAGGATGGCAAAGTAGAACACGAAGAGGTGCGCCGCTTCGACCTGTACGCCCAGCTTCACCAGTGCGGGGACCAGCAGGGCCACCTGCACGATATAGGCAGGCGTCGTGGGCATCCCCATGCCCAGGATGATCCCCGCCACCATCGACAGGATCAGCGCGATCACCAGACGGTCCTGCGCGGCCTCGATCACGAAGTTCGAGAAGGTCAGGCCAAGGCCGGTGATGTCGATGACACCCACGACGATGCCCGCACAGGCACAGGCCGCCGCGATGGACAGCACGTTGCGCGCGCCGTTTTCCAGCGCGTCCAGGATGTTTTCGACGGTCACGTAATGGCGCGTGGTCTTGCGCAGGGCGGCCACGGGCACGACCGAGATGATGCCGCACAGCGCCGCGTAGGGGGCGGAATAGCCCATCACCAGAACGCCGACGATGACGATCAGCGGAATAAACAGGTGGCCGCGCTGGCTCAGCACTTCCTTGATCGGGATCTGGTCCTCTTTGGGGACCGAGCCGATGCCCTTGCGCTTGGCCTCGAAATGCACGGCGGCGAACAGGGCGACGTAGAACAGGATCGCGGGGGCCAGCGCGTATTTGGCGACGGTCAGGTAGCCCACGCCCAGGTATTCCGCCATGACAAAGGCCGCGGCCCCCATCACCGGCGGCATGATCTGCCCGCCGGTCGAGGCGACAGCTTCAACCGCGCCGGCAAAGGCGGGTTTGAAGCCCATGCGTTTCATCAGCGGGATCGAGAAGGTGCCCGTCGTCATCACGTTGGCCACGGCCGAACCCGAGACCGAGCCGAACAGGCCCGAGGTCACACAGGCCACCTTGGCCGGGCCACCGGCCTGACGGCCCGTCAGCGCCACGGCAAAGTCCATGAACAACTGCCCCACGCCCATCTTTTCGACCAGCGATCCGAACAGGATGAACAGCACCATATAGGTGGCCGACACCGCGATCGGGATGCCGAAGATGCCTTCGGGCGTCATGAACAGCTGTTCCAGGATCACCGACGGCAGGGTCGAGGTGAACATCAGCCCATAGGCCATGAACGCAATCGCGGTGATCGGCAGCATCGGCCCCAGCATCCGCCGCGTCGCTTCCAGCAGCAGGACCACCAGCGTGATCCCCACCACGATGTCGATGGGCAGCAGCGGGTCGACGTACAGGAAACGCTGGGTGATGTAATTCAGGTTGAACGACGGATACAGCGCCGCACTCATGGCCACCGCCCCCAGGATCACGTCGATCCAGCCGGGGGTGTCCGTGCGCACGCCGCGCCGGTCGGTGGTCCAGTAGATCAGCACCAGCGCCAGCGCCACGTGCACGCCGCGCATGATATAGGGGTTCGGGGGGCCGGCAAAGGCAACGTAGAGATGCCAAAGCGCCATGCCGATCAGCATGAGCCGCGAAATTCGGGCAAAGATGGGCATCTTGTCGGTGAGAATTGCCAGGTTCATGTGCAGGCCCCGCGCAGTTGGTAAGGATGAAAGTCAAAAACGGGCGAGGCCAGCGGCCCCGCCCGATCAGAATGCCAGGGCTGGATTATTCCATGCCCGCCACGCCACGTTCGGCGTAGAATTCCTTGGCTGCGGGGTGGAAGGGGATACCGATGTCGGTCGCCATCTGCTCGACGGTCAGGTTCGCCATGGTCTTGCTGATCGCGGCAAAGCTGTCCGGGTTGTCGGCAATCGCGCTGAGCACGGCCTTGATGGTTTCGCCGTTGTAGTCACAGGGCGCGACCATATGCGTGTCATAGCTGATGGCGTGCACGGTCTCGTCGAAACCGGGGTAGGCGCCTGCCTTGACTTCACGCAGTTGGAAGGCCGCGTTCTGGTCCTTGAAGTGCTTGAAGGTTTCGGGGTCCACGTCGACCAGCGTGATCTTGCGCGAGGACGCCAGGTCCATCACCGAACCCGTGGGCAGCGAAGAGCCGAGGGTGAAGAAATCGGCATGGCCGTCTTTCATCTGCGAGGCAGAGTCCGAATAGGACGTGTGCGCAACGCTGCTGAGGTCGTCATAGGTCAGCCCGGCGGTCGACAGCAGTTCGCGGGTCAGGAATTCCCCGGTGTTGCCCAGCTGTTGCGTGGTCAGCCCCTTGCCCTTCATGTCGGCCACGGTCTTGATGTTGGAATCGGCCAGCGCGACGATCTGGAAATACTGCGGATACAGGATGCCCAGGTTACAGACGTTGGTGGTGGGTTTGCGGAACGGCTCTTTGCCGGTCAGGCTGTCCACGGTCGAGATCGAGTTGGCAAAGGCGATGGCAAACCGGCCCGCGTCGACGCCGACCACGTTGGACACACCCGCGCCGGGGGTCACGGTGATGGTGATGTCGGGGTGTTCCCGCTCGACAATCGCCTTGATCGCGCCGCCGACCGGATACCACGATCCGCCCTGCTGGCCCGTGGCCATCACAAATTCTTCGGCCTGTGCTGCAACGCCTGCGGCGGCAACCATAAGTGTGGCCGCCGTGGTGCGACGGACCGCTTTGGAAAACATGGACATGAAACCCCTCCCGAGTTCGATTATAGACGAAACCCGCAGTTTCGCGGGCTTGCTCCTCCTGTGACGACACGGGCGTGCCGACGCTGGGGGCAGACTGTGACGCTTCGGGGGAGTTGTCAAATAAAAATACAAAAATGGCAGTATTTCCTCTCTGCTGTCATGTTGAATTCCGAATAATAAACTGGAAAACGCATATTTCCTTTGGTTGTCATCAATATTGACAACTTGTCATACAGATGTATCACTCTTGCAAAAGGGGCGCACAGATGACCGATTTATTTCAAGCCTCGGCGCCGCTGGCACGGGGGGCCACGCTGGGCGATCAGGTGACGGAAGTGCTGCGGCACAACGTGGTCAGCGGGGCCTGGCCCGTGGGGTCGATGCTGCCGTCGGAAACCACGCTGGCGCAGGATCTTGAGGTCAGCCGCACCGTGGTCCGCGAGGCGGTGTCGCGGCTGAAGGCCGAGGGGATGCTGTCCAGCCAGCAGGGGCGCGGGGCCTTCGTGTCCAGCGACCGGCCCCAGATGGGCTTTGCCATCGACAAGCAGGACGTCGAAAGCCTGCGCAAGCTGTCGCATATCCTGGAACTGCGCATGGGGATGGAGATCGAGGCCGCGGCCTTTGCCGCCGAACGCGCCACCGACGCGCACCGTGCCGAGATTCAGGCCGCTGCCGATATGTTCGACAACGCCGAAACCGGCGCCTCGGGTGTCTCTGAGGGGGTCGAGGCCGACCTGCGCTTTCACCGTGCGGTCAGCGATGCGACGGGCAACGATTATTACCTGGGGCTGTTCAACTATCTGGGCGCCAGCCTGCGCGAGACCATGCTGGCCGGCCGGCTGAAGGCGGTCGAGCGCGGCGGCAACAGCCGCGACGCGGTGGCCGAGCATCACGATATCGCGGCGGCCATCGTCGCAGGCGACAGCGATCTGGCGCGCGACCGGATGCGGCTGCATCTGCAACTGTCGGGCCAGCGGCTGTTGGGGAACCTGCGGCAGATCAAGGCAGGGGATGCATGATGTTGCCCGCAGCCTTGCTTGACGCCCTGACCGCACCGGCGTCGCTGACCGTGGCGCTGAGCGGGGGCATCGACAGCCTGACCCTGTCGGCGGCGGCGGCAATTGCGCGGGGGGCGGATGGCGTGACCCTGTGCCACGCGGTGTCGCCTGCGGTGCCTGCGGCGGCCACCACGCGCGTGCATGATTTTGCCACCGCGCGGGGGCTGACCCTGAAGCTGGTGCAATCGGGTGAGTTTGACGATCCGTCCTATCGCGCCAATCCGGTGAACCGCTGTTATTTCTGCAAGGTGAACCTCTATGGCACCCTGTCGCGTATGGGCGATGTGGTGGCGGCGGGGACCAACACGGATGATCTGTCCGACTACCGCCCCGGCCTGATCGCGGCGGATGAGCATAAGGTGATCCACCCCTTTGTTGCCGCCGATATGGCGAAATCGGACGTCCGCGCGCTGGCGCGGGCGCTGGGGCTGGGCGATCTGGCGGATCTGCCGGCCGCGCCCTGTCTGGCCAGCCGGATCGAAACCGGCCTGCGGGTGGAACCGGAGGAGTTGCACACCATCGACCGCGTGGAAACCCTGTTGCGGGGCGAGCTGGGGAACATCACCCTGCGCTGTCGGCGGTTGCACGGCGGCTGGGAAATCGCGCTGGAGGGGGCGGTGTTCAACGCCCTGACCGCCGACCGCCGCGCGGCCTTGCACGATCTGGTGCGCGGGGCCATTGGCGGCGATCTGCCCGTGACGGTGCAGGCGTACAAACAAGGAAGCACTTTCGTTCATGTCTGACAGGCCCAAAGACGGTGACCCCCACGTCACATTCGACCGCGACCGCGCCGCCCGCATCGGGATCGACGAGGCGGTGCTCTGCGGCCACAAGACCGATGCGCAGGTGGCGGCGATCATCGGGGACGCGCAGCGCGAGGGGCGGCGGTTGCTGCTGACCCGTCTGGACGCCGCGCAACACGGCCGGTTGCCGGACGAGTTGCGCGGGGCGCTGGACTATTGCGCGCTGTCGCGGACCGGGATTCTGGGCGCCTTGCCCCAGCTTGCCACAACACCGCGCATTGCGCTGGTCAGCGCCGGCACCTCGGACGCGGGACCGATGGCCGAGGCGCAGCGGGTGCTGGCCTTTGCCGGGCTGGACGCCACCGCGATTTCCGATGTGGGGGTCGCGGGTCTGTGGCGGTTGCTGGCGCGCGAGGAGCAGTTGCGCGATATGGATATCGTCATCGTCTTTGCGGGCATGGACGCGGCGTTGCCCTCGGTGCTGGCGGGTCTGGTGCCCGGCGTGGTGATCGGCGTGCCGACCTCGGTGGGCTATGGGGTCGCCACCGGCGGGCGCGTGGCGCTGGACGCGATGCTGGCAAGTTGTGCCGCGGGCGTTACAGTGGTGAACATCGACAACGGCTATGGCGCCGCCACGGCGGCGGTGCGTCTGGCCAACATGATGCGCCGCGCTGCACCGGCGCAATGACGCCAGGGGGGGGGCCGATGGACCAGCCGAAACTGATGATCAAGAAACGGCAGACGCTGGCCGACCAATTGTATGGGCAGATCCTTGAACAGATCGTGTCGAACCTGCTGAAACAGGGGGAACGGTTGCCATCGGAACACCAGATCGCCACCGGCTTTGGCGTGTCGCGCCCAGTGGTCCGCGAGGCGCTGCGCAAGCTGCAAGAGGACGGGCTGGTCGAGGCGCGGCGCGGGGTGGGATCGTTCGTGCGCCGCCGTCCACCGGAAAAGCTGATCGAATTTGCCACCGCCGGATCGGTCGCCGGGCTGATGCGCGCGATGGAGGCGCGGATGGTCGTGGAACATGCCACCGCCCGCATGGCCGCCCTGCGCGCAGGCCCCAAGGACATTGCCCGGATCGAATCCACGCTGGCCGAGCTGGAGGCGTCGATGCAGGCGCGCACGCCCTCGGTCGAGGCGGATTACCTGTTCCACCGCGCCATTGCCGAGGCCTCGGGCAATCCGGTTTTTGCGGGGATGCTGGACAGCACCCGGTCGGAGGTCGAACAGTCGATCGACGTGGCGCAAAAGCTGACGCGCGAAGGGTCGCAGGAACGCATCGACACGGTGCTGCGCGAGCACCGCCAGATCCTTGAGGCGATCAAATCCGGTGACAGCGAGGCGGCGGCGGTGTCGATGTCCTATCACCTGCTGCAAGCGCGCCAGCGCGTCACCGACCACAGCCGAAACACCTGAGGAAACTGCATGATTTACGACCACCGCACCTATGTCTGCCGTCCCGGTACGATCAAGAAACACCTGGCGCTCTACGGCACCTATGGCTATCCGGCACAGCGCCGGATCCTGGGTGCGCCGGTGATGTTTGCGCAGGTGGAAACGGGGGACGTGAATTCATTCGTGCACGTCTGGACCTATGACGACGCCGCCGACCGCGCCGCGAAGCGGGCACAGCTGATGGCGGATGCGGACTGGCAGGACTACCTGCGCCGCAGCGCCGAGGCGGGATATCTGGTCAGCCAGATCAACAAGATCCTGACCCCGGCGCCGTTTTTCGAAGGGTAGGGGGCTTTGTCGCCCCGCCCAAGCTGCACGCAACGCCTATCCGGGATGACCCGCCAGTTTTACCCGCGGCCCTGACAGGTCGGGTTCACTGGCCTTTGCCGGAGCAAGCGACAGCACATGGTCCGCCGTCCGCGCGACCAGTTCGGGGTCATGGCTGACCAGCATGATCGCGCAGCCCTCGGTCGCGGCGGTTTCGCACAGCAGGTCGATCACCTGTTTCTGGGTGATCGGGTCAAGCCGCGAGGTCGGCTCGTCGGCAAAGATGAACTTTGGCCGGACAAGGAGGAGCCGCAGCAAGGCCAGCCGCTGAAGCTCGCCGCCCGACACGGCATCGGGTTTGCGCGTCAACAGCACGGGCGCAAGGCCAAGGCGCGGCATGAGCCTGTCGATCCGGTCCTGCGGTTCGCCGTGGCGGCGGGCCACATCCGCAAGCGTGCGGCCAAGCGTGCGGTGGCGCGGAAAGGCCGCGGCGGGGTCCTGATAGAGCTTCTGGAATGCGGTCGGGGCCAGCCCCGCAGACCTGGACATGCGGCCCACAGACGGCGGGGCAAGGCCAAGAACCACATCCCCAAGCGTGGACTTGCCGCAACCGGAGGGGCCGGTCACGCCAAGGATGCGCCCCGCGGTCAGATCAAAGGAGAGGTCGGAGAAAAGCCGCACCCCGCCGCGACCGGCTGCAAGCCCCGTCGCTGTCAGCACCGGCGCACCGGCAGGCCGCCGGTTTCGCACCTCCCAGTTTTCCGGATCGGCGGCGATCAGGTCGCGGGTATAGGCCTGTGTCGGCGCGCCCATCACGGTGGCGGTCGGACCGGTTTCCACCACGCGGCCCTCTCGCAGGACGATCATCCGCCCGCCGATGCGCCGCGCCAGCGCCAGGTCATGGGTGATGACCAACAGGCCACCGCCCCGCGCCAGTTCGGCCAGCAACAGGTCCGCGACCTCGTCCCGGCGCGCGGCGTCCAGCCCCTTGGTCGGCTCGTCCGCGATGACGATCCGCGCACCCCCGGCCCGCGCCGCCGCGATGGCCACGCGCTGTGCCATGCCGCCGGACAGCTCATGCGGATAACGCATTCCCGCTCCGGCAAGGCCAAGGCGGTCGAGGTCGGCTGTCGCCTGCGCGCCTGCGTCCGACAGGGTCATGCCGCGCACAAGGTGGTGCGCCTCGGTCACCTGCCCCTTGGCCCGCATCAGCGGATCAAGCGACAGCCACGGCTCTTGCGGCAGCACCGCGATCTGGCGTCCCCAGAGCGGGCGGAACCCGTCAGGCCGCGCGGCGTCCAGCAAATGGTCGCCCAGAACAACCCGCCCCCGCGCCGCAAGGTCGCGCGGCAAGGTGCCCATGATGGCCTGTGCCAGCAGGCTTTTGCCCGATCCGGTTTCACCCAGGATGACCAAGGGCTCCCCCGGCTCCAGGTGCAGGGAAACCGGGTGCAGGATCGGCGTGCCGCCTTGGGCCACGGTGATGTCATCGGCTTTCAAAAGGGTCATGTGTCACGGCTCCCGGCCAGAAGGGTAAGGCCCAGAAGCAGGGCAAAGGTGGCAATCACCGGCGACAGCAGCGCCAGCGGGGCCTCGCGCCAGTAGGGCAACAGCTCGACCATCATCAGGCCCAGCTCGGGCGTCGGCGTGCGCATGCCCACATGCACGAATCCCAGCGCGGCAATGGCCATGATCGCCGTGGCGGTGCCAAAGGCGGCGGCGGTCAGCATCATCGGCGCGATTTCGGGCCAGATGTGGGTGCGAAAGACATAGGCCGGCCCGAACCCCAGCAGGCGCGTGGCCTGCACCGCCGGGGAGGCCAGCACCGCGCGCGTGGCGGCGCGGGTCAGGCGAAAGAACTCGACCCACAGCACCAGCGACAGACCGGCCCAGAAACCAAGTGCTGTGCCCGGCACGATGGCCAGCACGATCAGCACCAGCAGCAGCCCCGGCAAGGCCAGCAGCGCATCCGCCAGTATCGTCAGGATCCGGTCGGTCCAGCCACCGCGCGCCGCCGCCAGCGTGCCCAGCCCCAGCCCCGCCAGACCGGCGGTGAGGACGGCGGCCAGGGCGATGGCGGGCGACAGGCGCAAGGCTGCGGCCAGACGGTGAAAGATCGACCGGCCAAGGTGGTCATAGCCAAGCGGTGCTGCCGGGTCCGGCCCTGACAGCGCCTTGATCAGCGACTGGGCAAAGGGATCGCCGGGCACGGCCAGCGGCCCGATCAGGGCAAGGACCAGAGCGGCGGCGACCAATGCGGCCCCCGTCCAGCGCAGGGCATGGCCTGCAGGGCGCGGGATCATCACGGCATCGGTCATGCGGCTCTCCTTGGGTCAATGCGCCCTGTGACAAGGTCGATCACTGCGTTGATCAGCACAAAGCCGAGGCCCAGGCACAGCGCCGTGCCCTGCACCATCGGCACATCGCGGGAAAAGATCGCGTGCACCAGCGCATGGCCGATGCCGGGCCAGCCAAAGATCGCCTCGACCACGACGACCCCTTCGACGAGGGTGACGAACTGAAGCCCCAGATAGGTCAGCAGCGGCACCGAGACATTGCGCAGACCGTGGCGCAGCAGCGTCTGGCGCGGGCTCAGCCCCTTCCATTGCGCAAAGCTGTAGAAGGGCATCGCCCCGATCCGCGCCATGGCATCGCGGGCAATCCGCGCGTTCACCGCCGCCAGCCCCAGGGCGAGCGCCAGTGCCGGCAGGATAAAGTGCCGCGCCGCGCCATATCCGGCGGCGGGCAGCAGGCGGAGCTGAACCGACAGGATCAGGATGAGGATCAGCGCCATCAGGAACTGCGGCACCGCTTTCAGCCCGGTCGACACGACCAGCAGCACCCGGTCGAGCATCCCGCCGGGCCTGAGCCCCGCAAGGATGCCCAGAGGTGGCCCCATGATCAGCGACAGCAGAACCGCAACCGCCGCCAGCGACAGCGATGCGCCCAACTGGTGGCCGATCTCTGCGATCACCGGCTGGCCCGAAACCAGCGAGTTGCCGAAATCCAGCCGCAGCAGGTCACCCAGCCAGTTCAGGAAAGCGGGCAGCGCCGGACCATCCAGCCCCAGTTCCGCGCGCACCGCATCGGCGGCGGCGGTGTCGACATTGTCATAGCCATACCGCCCGGCCGCGATGCGATAGGCCGCATCCCCCGGCAGGGCGCGCATCATTGCAAAGGTTGCAGCCCCGATCAGGACCGCGACCATCAGGGCCTGAATGCCCCGCGTCATCAGCGTATTCATTGCGACAGCTTCAACTCCGACAGGCCAAAGGTCCGTTCCCACGGGTCGATCACCACGCCCTCGACGCCTTTGGCCACGGCCAGCGTCTGGCGATACCAGGCAATCGGGATGATCGGCAGCTCGGTCTGCAGGATCTCGGTGATGCGGGCGCGCTCGGAGGCACCGGCGTCACCGCGCCCGACGCTGTGCGCGAGTTCCGTGATCTCGTCATTCTGCCAGCCCATCGCACCCCAGTCGCCCCCCGGCGCATAGTCCGACAGGATCGTGCCCACGGGGTTCGGGATCAGGCCAAAGTTGCGCGCGATCAGCCCAAGGTCCAGCGACCCGTCGGCATGGCCCGCGCTGATCTCGGAGGAGTTGGTGGTGTTGATGGTCAGCTCTACCCCGATGGCGCGGAACTGCTGTTCCAGCACGGCGGCAACAAGCGGCAGTTCTGGCCGGTCGGGGTAGGTTGTCAGCGTCAGGGCAAAGCGTTCGCCGTCGCGGGTCAGGATGCCGTCGCGGCCCATGGTCCAGCCCAGACCCAGCAGCAGCTCTTTCGCTTTTTCGGGGTTGTAGGACAGCGGCACAAGGCTGTCGTTATGCCAGTCCCCGACGGACGGCGGGAAAAGCTGTGTCGCCCCTTCGGGATAGCGCAGCACGGCCTTGGCGATGCCATCGCGGTCAATGGCCAGCGACAGGGCCTGACGGGCCTCTGGTTCGGACAGGGCCGGATGACCGGCATTGACCTTGATCAGCAGAACACGCGGGATGGCCACGGAATGCACGGTGGCCGTGTCCGACAGGCCCAACCGTGCGACCGAGGCCGGATCGAGGCCAAAGACAAAGTCCGCATCACCGGATTCCGCCATCAGCGCGCGGGTTTCCACCCTGCTGACGGCGGAATAGCTGACGTGCGGCACATGCGGCGCGGGGCCCCAGTAGTCGCCAAAGGCCTCGGCCTTCAGGCTCAGCGGCGGGGTCAGTTCCGTGATCTTGTAGGGACCGGTGCCGATGGCCGCGACGCCCGCGTCCTCGGCCCCATAGGCGGCGGGTGCGAGGATCTGCGCGCTGAAGTGGGCGAGGTAAGCCGGGAGCGCGGCAAAGGGCTCTGACAGGGTGATCACGACCGCCCCGTCCGTGGCCTCGATCGCCTTGATCGGCGTCTTGGCCAGCGGGCCGGGCTTTGCGCGGGCAATGTCCAGCGCGGCGGCCACGGCCTCTGCGGTCATTGCGGTGCCGTCATGGAACCGGACGCCGTCGCGCAAGGTGAAGGTCCAGTTCAGCCCATCCTCCGAGGCCGCCCATTCCGTGGCAAGGCCCGGCGTCAGGACACCTTGGGGGTCGGCATTGGTCAGCGTCTCGGTGATGCCCATGCGCGTAAAGATATAGCCCGAGGTCGAAGGTTCGGGCGACTGGATCTCGAATTGCGCGACCACGTCGAGCGTGTCGTCGGCCATGGCGGGCAGGGCCGCCGTGATCAGGGCTGCGGCAAGGAATGCCAGGGTGTGTTTCATGTATTGTAGTCCTGTTGATCGTGAATGGGGGCGCGGCGCGCGTGCAGCGAGAACCGGTCGCGGGAAAGGGTCATCCGTTCGGCCCTTGCGAGCCGGTCGAGTATGTCGTCCTGGCTTGCGCCCTCGGCCCGGGCCTTGACCCAGATCCGGCGGCACGAGGCAGGCGACCAGGGCAGCGCGGCCTGCGCCATCCACGCCCTGAGCGGGCGCGGCAGGGCGTCATAGGCCTGCATCGGGTCGGGCCGTCGCCTGCGGCGCAGGGTGGTGGACACGTTGCGGCTCATGCCGCTGCCCTCTGCCAGACCGGGAAAGGATCGGGCAGATCGGGAAGCGTATCGGGACCCGGCGCGGTCTCTTCCGGCACCAAAGCGCCATCAAGCCGCGCCTTCAGTGCGGGCCAGTCGATGCCCGCCCCGATAAAGACGATTTCCTGCCGCCGGTCGCCCCAGGGCTCCTGCCAGTGCTGCGCAAGGTAGGCGCGGGCGCTGTCGTGATCCGGGTGGCGGTCCTGCGGGATCGTGGCCCACCACTGTCCAAGCGGCGTGACCGACGACAGCGCACCGGCAAGCGAGAACTCGGCCACCCAGTCGGGGCGCGTCGCGATCCAGAAATGCCCCTTGGCGCGGATGACACCGGGCAGATCCCCGTTGAGCACCGCCATGACCCTTGACGGATCGAACGGCCGGCGCGCGCGGTAGACAAAGGAGGCCACGCCATATTCTTCGGTCTCCGGCACATGATCGGCAAAGCCGTACAGCTCCTTGGCCCACATCGGATGTTCATGCGCCTTTTCGAAATCGAAAAGCCCTGTGTTCAGGATCGCATCCGGCGCGACATCCGAACGGTCTGTCTCGATGATCCGGGCGTCGGCGTTCAGGCTGCGGATGATCTTGCGCGCGGCATCGACCTTTTCCGGTCCGGCGTCCGTGACCTTGTTCAGGATCACCACGTCGGCGAATTCGATCTGGTCGGTCAGCAGGTGAACCAGCGTGCGCGCGTCCTCCTCTCCCAATGTCTCGCCCCGGTCGCGCAGGAAATCGTGGCTGGCGTAGTCGTTCAACAGGTTCGCCGCATCCACCACCGTCACCATCGTATCAAGGCGCGCAACGTCCGACAGGCTGTGCCCCGCCGCGTCGCGAAAGTCGAAGGTTGCCGCGACGGGCAGGGGTTCGGAAATCCCGGTGGATTCGATCAGCAGGTAGTCAAAGCGCCCCTCTCCGGCCAGCTTGCGCACCTCTTGCAACAGGTCGTCGCGCAGGGTGCAGCAGATGCAGCCGTTGGACATCTCGACCAGGGTCTCGTCGGTGCGGGACAGTTCCGTATCCGCGCGGACAAGGTCGGCGTCGATGTTCACTTCTGACATGTCGTTGACGATGACGGCGACGCGGCGCCCGTCGCGGTTGTTCAGAACGCGGTTCAGCAGGGTCGTCTTGCCGGCACCAAGAAAGCCGGAGAGGACTGTAACGGGAAGGCGGGGGTCAGCGGTGGTCGTCATGCGGCCTCCTTGTCGATGGCTGGAGTGAAATCAGGGAAGAGACGTGGCAGGCGCGGCCCGTGCCGACTTGGGTGTCGCGCGGCGCGGTTTTTGCCGACTGTGATCGCGCGGCGCATGGCAAGAGTCCTCCCGTCCCGGTCACGCGCGCGCCGGGTGATTGCGTGTCCAAGGTCAGGCCGTGTCACGCGGCCGGGCGGACCCGAGGCGTGCACATCCCAAGCAATGGTATGTTATAACGTAACTCGTTTGTTATCTTGTAACGTGTCCGAAGTTCAAGCCCGATTTTCAGCGGCAGGTCACATTGTCGCAAAGTTGCGTGGGGAGAAACGTCGCGCACCTTTGACAGACGGCGGACCGGACCTCCGACGCAGGCCACAAGCGTGATCGTTGCCGATCCTGACGGCCAACGGCAGTTATGCGGGACTT
>TARA_R110000765_G_scaffold36902_7_pt1 | contig 20653 bp, 15 predicted proteins | sample TARA_R110000765 | Tara Oceans TARA_R110000765 (sample SAMEA4398168) | marine metagenome | biome: Polar Biome; feature: [MES] marine water layer (ENVO:01000295) within the mesopelagic zone...; material: water (ENVO:00002006), including particulate matter (ENVO:01000060) such as...... | reverse complement strand
GATAGATTGTAGCAGGGCTTTTTCGTCTTCTACTATTAGAATTTTCATAATATAAATTTAAACTCCCTATCTAAAGAAATTCTTAAGCGAATACTCGGTAGAACTAAAAAAGGCTAGCTATCGATCATTTTTCTTGTTCACCAACCCTTTGGTAAACTCATTAAGTGTTTCTACTTTTTCTTCAAAATCACCTTTTATGGTCTTTCGATATTCGTTGAGGTTCTTTACAAGGTCATCGATGTTTTCAGGTATCACATCTTCAAAAAATTGACGTAATCGCTTTGCGGTCGTGGGCGATTTACCGTTGGTAGAAATCGCCACTTTTACATTGCCTTTCGTTACTATACCACCCATATAGAAATCACAGAATGGAGGATTATCAGCGACGTTTACCAGTATTTGTTGCGCTCTACAATCGTGATATACTTGCTCGTTTACCGGCACATTATCTGTAGTAGCGATAGCCATATGTTTACCTTTTAAATAAGATGCATCATAAGGTGCCACATTCATTTTAATATTGAATTTATTGGCCAATGCAATAGTCTCTTCCCTAAACATTGGTGAAACCATTTCAACCTGCGCATTCGGACTCGATTTTAACAAGAAAGATAATTTCTCAAGAGCAACATTTCCGCCTCCCACAATTAAAATATGAAGGTTAGATACTTTTAAAAAAACTGGGTAAAGCTCATTCCGTTCCATGTGCAATATTATTTTCTTCTGTTTTATAATTTATGGTCACTCGCGTTCCTTTACCAAGTTCAGAATTGATAAATAAACGACCATTGATGTAATCGATTCGCTCTTTCATAAAAAAGAGACCCATACCACCTTCACTGTTATTCTTTGGTAATTGCCCCAAAATTGAATCATCAAAACCCTTGCCATCATCATCAATAACCACACTTAATATTGGTTGTGAATAATTTATGGTAACCAAGATATAATTAGCATCTGCATACTTTATGGCATTGTTCACAGCCTCTTGCGTCACCCTATAAATGTTTGTCTCTGCCAAAGAATCAAAACGGATATTTTCTTCAGTCTTATTTTTAAAAAGGATGGTCTTGCCAGTCAATTTAGAAAGTTCAGCCGTCATTTTCTGCAATGCCGGAAAAATACCATGGTCGCTTAATTCTGGAGGAGTTAGGTTAAAAGTAGCAGTTCGTACCCCTTTAATAAGATCGGAAGTCAACGCTTTTAAATAGGCTATTTTTTCGACTGTTTTGCCTTTATTTTCAATATCTATAGATTCTATATTGAATTTTAACGCGGTCAACATTTGCCCTATTCCATCATGTATGTCTTTTGCAATACGCTTTCGTTCTTCCTCTTGACCTTCGACTATTTGACTTGCTTGCGCCTTTTTCTGACGCATACGTTCTTCAAAATTTTGTTTAGTAAGCTCTTCTACTTTTAGCTGATTTTGTTTGCGCTCGGTGATATCTGAACATAGAATTAAAATATCCTGTTCTAATGTAGATTGGTGCATGGGTACGATTGACATATCTAACCAAATTGTGGCTCCCTTGGTCGTTACAACTTGAAATTCCTCAGTACGAATAACATTTTTTCGATTGATTTTTAAAACCTCTTTTAAATATGCCTGCTGACCTTCTTCAACCGTTAGAATTTCAGAAAAGGGCTTGTTTAGAGTGTTTTCAGAATGTCCTAATAAGGCCAAGAACTTCTTACTGATAAAAACAACAGTACCATCTTTACGGATACTGGCAAACAATGCCGCATTATCGATTACGAAGTTAAGTTCTTGTAATTCTTTTAATGAGCGCTCTTTATCTTTGTATAACGTTTGAATTTTCTTTAGTTGTTCTTTTGATTTTTCTTGGCTACCAATTAAATGACCAATTGTTTTTTTAATTTGGATAGAAAGCGGACGGAAAATGAACAGCATTTCTAAAAGAAGTATAAGTAAAGAAAACCCCAATAACCAATATTCTTTCTTCTTTAGTTTTTGAAGCTGTTCATTACTACGGGCATCGTAAGCATTTACGATTTGATCCATAATACTTAAAAAAGACCGCTCATTTTTTAGAAGGATGTTCAAATCATAATCTAGATTTTCTTGGTTTATTTCACCAACTAATGAAGATGTTTGAAGGATATGTTCTAAAGTTTGAACCATTTCTTTGTGATAAGGTTCAATTTGTTCAAACAATGACTGAATCTCTTGATCGTCTTCAAAAGGTAGGTTGAATGATTCGTCGCCTAATTGCAAGCCTAAGTGAGAGCTTTTCCAAACTTTTAATGTACTATCGATCTCAAAAAGAAGTTTGATTTGCTCATTTGAATCTGATTCATTTTTTAAGAGCAATACCTCTTTGACCAATTTTTGACTATAGGCACGTTGTCTACCTGCAACGTTAACTACTTCAGAATCTCCCGATTGTGCTTTTAGGTGTAATTGAATTAGAATTTGGGCGATAATGATTGTAATGGCAATTGCTGCTAAAGCCAACAAGTACCATTTGCGAATACGTAGAAATGTAGCCGTGTCTAAAGGTGTTTTGTTTTCGGTATCGGCCATAAAATTGTATCGAAAAATTATTTAGGCACTTAAGGCCTTGGTAACCAAATCTAAGGCAAATTTAGAAAGCGGTAGTTTTAAAGCTGCTTCTTGACCCTTTGGCGACATTTTTCGCCATGTTTTTTGAAGGATGTCAATGGTTTTATCCTCCGGATGTTTCAGGGCGAAAGGTTCAAAATAATACTGTAAGAAAACCAAACATATTACGTCTTCTAAGCACTGGGTGTCCTCATTTTTCTTAAGCTGTTTTTTCTCCAATAGAAAAGTAACTTTATCAATTGTTGCTTGGTCGTACCCCACCTCTTTCAAAATAGAAGATGCTTTTTTAGCATGGAATTTTTTCAAATCTTGTCGCCAACGTAAGTATCCTTCGCGGTTCATTTCATATGATTCCCTCGCTATTTCCCATCTACAAATGTGTTGACAGCGAGCGGTAATTTGCAATGCCTCTGATGCATGAGGTGCGAAATTATTCAAGCATTCGGTCATTCGATTTCCATAAAGTACTTCTTTAGGATAAGTTGTACCCTCAAAATCCTCTGTATTTGGATCTAGGGTATTGGCGGCATCAAAATGTTGAAATGCTATTGCTAATTTATCTGTTGTCGCCATAAAAGTTGCGTTTGCTCAAAGCTATTCAGAAAAGCCAACATACACAAAGCCATCCTCTATTTTTACAGGATACGTGGCAATTGCATCTAAGGATCCATTTAAGTTTTTACCTGTTTTTAAAGAGAATGTATTTTTATGCAATGGGCAGGCAACTTTTGCTTCCATATTTTCTTCTCCTATAATACCTCTTGAAAGTACCATTTCCATCTTATGTGGACAAAGATTTTGACACGCGTACCAAGTATTTTCTCGAGTGAAATTAAAGATGGCAATCTGTTTATCTCCGTATTTAATACAAGCACCTCCATTTTTAGGAAATTTAGATATCGGCGCGGCTTTAAACCAGACTTTTACATCACTTTCAGTTACACTTTCATAAGTGTTTAAAACAGATAAAGACATATTTTTTTGTTTTTTAATTTATTAAAATACTAACCTTCAAGCTGCAACAATTAAGCCCATTCTTTTGGCATTTTTTGTTCTCTTAGCTCAACAAATTCGATATTACTATCGGTCTCTTGTGAATTCACAAAATGTGTATAGCGTTCACGTATTTCAGGAGTTTCAATAGCTTCCTTCCATTCACATTTGTAACTATCGACTAAGGCTTGCATTTCGGTATCCAATTCTTTGGCAATGCCCAAAGAATCATTGATAACTACATTCTTTAGATATGTAATGCCACCTTCTAATTTTTCTAACCAGGGAGCGGTTCGTTGTAGCGGTGCAGCTGTTTTAATATAGAACATGATAAAACGGTCTACATATTTTATAGCTGTAGCTTGGTCTACTTTTTCTGCAAGAAGCAAGGCGTGTTTTGGTGTTGCACCACCATTACCACCTACATATACGTTCCATCCGCCATCAACTGCAATAAAACCAAAATCTTTTCCTCTAGCTTCAGCACATTCGCGGATACAGCCAGAAACGCCTCCCTTAAATTTATGTGGAGAGCGTATGCCTTTATATCGGTGTTCTATTTCCACGGCAAAGCTTACACTTTCTGCCATTCCGTAACGACACCAAGTTGAGCCTACACAACTTTTAACAGTACGTAACGATTTTCCATATGCTTGTCCGGTTTCAAAACCTTCTTTGATTAATTCTTCCCAGATAAGTGGTAGTTCATGAAGCTTTGCTCCAAACATATCTATTCGTTGTCCTCCAGTTATTTTCGTGTATAAATCATATTTTTGGGCAATTCTGCCCATGGCCATTAATTGTTTGGGGGTAATTTCACCTCCGGCCACTCTCGGTACTACGGAATAGGTTCCATTTCGTTGAATATTCGCCAAATATCTATCGTTGCTATCTTGTATCGTTTCTTGTTTGTTGGCGGTTTCATTGTAGATACTGGCAAAAATTGCGGCTACCGCTGGCTTACAAACCTCACACCCATTACCGGTACCAACGGCATCCAATAAATCATCATAATCATCAATTCCTTTTAATTTCACAATATCAAAAAGTTCTTGTCGTGAAAAGTCAAAATGTTCACAAAGTCTATCTTTTACAGTTTTACCCAAAGTTTTTAGACTTTCCTTGACCAAATCGGTAACCATTGGTTTACAACCTCCACAACCAGTTGTTGCTTTAGTTGCTTTGGCGACAGCCTTTACAGTTTCATTACCATCTTCTAGAACGGAGCAACAAACAGCGCCCTTGGTTACAGCTTCGCAAGAACAAATTACTGCGGTATCTGGTAAGTCCATAGCACTCCCAAAAGCAGATCCATCTTCACCTCTTGACCCAACGATAAGTTCTTCGGCGTTATCGGGTAAAGGCATATTGTTAAGGTACATTTGATGAAGAATACTGTAGTCTTCAGCATCACCGACCATGATTCCTCCTAATAAAGTTTTACCGTCATGGCTTACATTAATTCTCTTATAAACACCTTTAGTCTTATTTTCATAAATTATAGATAGCCCTTTATCTGCAGGCATATAGGGCACACCGAAACTAGCGACATCTACCCCTATCAATTTTAATTTGGTAGACATATCAATTTCAGATTTCATCACTACCTCGGGAGTATTCAATATTTGATTAACAGCAACTTCTGCCATTTCATAACCTGGTGCAACCAGGCCATATATCATTTGATTATATAGTGCTACTTCGCCAATGGCAAATATGGTGGGGTCTGAGGTTTGCATTTTATCGTTTACGATAATTCCGCCACGTACACCCAAATCTAAGTTGCAGGTTCGGGCTAATTCATCTCTAGGGCGTATACCTGCAGATATAACGAGCATGTCAACATCTAAGGTATCGTCTTCACCAAATTCCATACCTGTAATGGCGCCATTACCCAAAATGCTATTGGTTACCTTACCGGTATGTATGGTAATACCTATAGATTCTAAGGTAAGTTGTAATACATTACTACTTCTAGAATCTAATTGTCTCGGCATCAATTTTGGGGCAAATTCAACGACATGTGGCTCTAAGCCCATATCCATTACTGCTTTTCCGGCCTCAAGACCTAAAAGTCCACCACCTAATACAGCAGCTTTTCCGTTAGGTTTCGTCTCTTTTATTTTATCGGCGTAGCTTAACATAGCCTCAAGGTCTTCTATTGTTCTATACACAAAGACTCCTTCTTTTTCAACTCCTTTAATAGGTGGAACAAATGGTGCCGAACCTGTTGCTAAAACTAGATAGTCATAATTGTATTCTTTTTCACTGGCAGTAGTTATGGTTTTTTTGGTTCTATGGATATCGGTAACCCGCTCATTAACGACCAATTCGATTCCGTTATCGGTATACCATTCTAATGGGGCCATTTCTAATGCCTTGGCATCTCTACTGCCAAAAAATTCACTAAGGTGAACGCGATCGTAGGCTGCTCGGGGTTCTTCTCCGAAAACAATCAGTTTATATTGTTTACTCTCTTCTCTAGCCACAAATTTCTCACAGAATTTGTATCCTACCATTCCATTTCCGACAACTAGTATAGTTTTCATACTCTTATAATTTATCTACGTAACAATATTACGTATAAATACGTATATAATTTGTGTTTAAATTGAAAAAATTACGTATTCTTGTTATAAAATCGATAATTATTAATGCTAATTCATACGAAAATGGAGTTGAGTAAAAACGCAAAAGTAACTTTGGTAGGTGCAGGTCCAGGAGCTGAAGACTTAATAACAGTAAGGGGTTTGAGAATTTTACAGAACGCAGATGTTATTTTGTACGATGCATTAGTAAGCGATGAGCTTTTATCGTTAATACGTACTGAGATACCTAAGATTTATACCGGTAAACGATGCGGATTGAACTCTCATTCTCAAGCAGAAATTAATAGTCTCATCGTAAAATATGCTTTTGAATACGGACATGTAGTTCGACTAAAAGGAGGAGATCCTTTCGTGTTTGGCAGGGCAAATGAAGAAATTGAATATGTAGAATCATTCGGTATACCTGTAAGTGTTGTTCCAGGTATTTCGAGTTCAATTGCGGTACCTTCTAGTCAAGGAATACCCATGACCAAAAGAGGGGTCAGTAGTAGTTTTTGGGTAATGACCGCTACAAAAAAAGACGGCTCGTTTTCACAAGATTTGGTTTATGCATCGAGGTCATCAACAACAATGGTCATTTTAATGGGTATTCGAAAGTTGTATCAATTAGTCGATGAGGTTAGTAAATATAGGGGAAGTATGACACCCATCGCGGTTATACAGAACGGCACCACCGAAAATGAACGATGTGTTGTGGCTACATTAGAAACTATTAAGAATCACATTGACGTTATTGTATTTGAAATGCCAGGCATTATTGTTATTGGTGATGTGGTTGCTGAACATCCTTCCTTTTTTGAAGAGGAAGTACAACGTGTGCTTCACTCATCATTTTAAATAATTACCAATTTGATTCTTGATATTGTATTACGTATTTTTCTTTGATTTACATATCGGGTATACAGGTCGAAATGTGAATCCTGTAAATTCTGGCATTTATAATTCCGAATCATTTATTTTAAGGCACTTGAGATTCTAACTCGTATAAAAATACGTACTAAAACGTAAAAAATAATATAACTAAGTATATATACGTATTTAAAATAGTAGGTTTGTACATCTTTAATTATTAAAACCTTCTACAATATGGAAAATCAATCTAAAAAATCAACAACCTTAAAGTTATCTAACCTAAAAAGTATGCCCATACGTACTTTTTGGATTACGTCAATCGCATTCTTTATATGTTTCTTTGCTTGGTTTGGCATTGTGCCTTTTATGCCAGATGTGGTGAAAGATTTAGGGCTTACTCCTGATCAAAAATGGAATTCAATAATCTTAGCTGTTACAGGTACCGTATTTGCAAGATTACTTATTGGTAAGCTTTGTGATAAATATGGGCCACGATTATGCTATACGTATTTATTGATTCTAGGCGCAATACCAGTGATTTTAATTGGCTTTGTGCAAACGCCAATGCAATTCTTGGTTTGTAGATTATTTATTGGCTTTATTGGAGCTTCCTTTGTTATTACTCAATTTCATACCTCAATTATGTTTGCGCCCAATATTGTTGGTACGGCTAATGCTACTTCTGCAGGATGGGGGAATTTAGGTGGAGGTGCGAACCGTTTGGGAATGCCATTAATAGCTGCCGCAGTCGTAAGTTTTGGTGTAGCCGATGAAATTGCATGGCGTTATTCTATGATTATTGCTGGTGTAATTGCAATGCTAATGGGTGTTATTTATTATTTCTTTACTCAAGACACCCCAGAAGGCAACTATAAAGACTTGAAGGAAGCAGGTAAAATGCCAAAATTTAAAAAGGATGAAGAATCATTTATGAGCGTGTTGAAAGACTACCGTGTTTGGATTCTCTTTATAGTGTATGCAGCTTGTTTTGGAATGGAATTGACAGTGTATGGTACTATGGACGATTACTTACAGAACACTTTCGGTCTTACCAGGTCTACTGCCGGTAACCTTGTACTTTCATTTGCATTAATGAATATTTTTGCACGTACATTAGGAGGGTTTTTTGGAGATCGTTTTGGGAAACTAAAAGGACTGCGAGGTCGGGTGATTTTCTTAACCGTAATTCTTGCTTTTGAAGGAGCGATGTTATCCATTTTCTCACTCACTACTAGTTTTACCTTGGGTATTATATTTCTGATTTTATTTAGTTTGACCGTGCAGATGGCAGAAGGTGCAACGTTCTCTGTTGTTCCTTTTATCAACAAAAAAGCGATTGGGTCTATTTCTGGGATTGTAGGAGCTGGTGGAAATGTTGGAGCATTTTTAGCGGCACTTTTTCTAAAATCAAAATCAGCTGTTGCAGAGACTACTGCCTTGGCTGCTAATACTAATCTGGGAGAAGAGGCCATGAAAGCAGCACAAGCTGCCGCCGCATCAAATGCAGTGTCTAGCGGGTATTTCGTTATTGGCGCATTGGTGGTAGTAAGTGCATTGACGACATTGGCCATTAAATTTTCTACGGCAGATGAAAAAGCGGTACAAGCAGAGCTTAAAGGTGAATTGTCTTTTTCTAGAACAGATTAATTGATACAAACCAGATATTAATAAAAAAAATAATCAACTGTCCCTTTGTGGGGCTGGCGATTTATTTCAAGACAACCTTTAATTACTCATACAATGAAAAATCAATATATAATAGTATTGTTAGTGATACTATGCGCACAGTTTTCTGTTGCCCAATTTACTTTAGACGGTCAGTTTAGACCAAGAACAGAATATAGACATGGCTTTGGAAATTTAATTACCGATACGGCCGATGCTGGTTTCGCCATCTCTACGCGTGCAAGATTAAATGCCATGTATGATGTTGACGCCTATCAGTTTTATTTAAGTATTCAAGATGTTATGGTATGGGGAGAAAACAGACAGATATTGCCTGATGACCAAAATGATTCATTTGCAGTGTTTGAGGCTTGGGCAAATATAAATTTTGGCAAAGGCTGGTCTACAAAATTGGGTAGGCAAGTTATATCGTATGATGACCAACGCATTTTTGGTGGATTAGATTGGGCTCAACAGGGTAGGAATCATGATGCCGGACTTTTAAAGTATAAAAAGGAAAAATTTATGTTGGATGTTGGTCTTGCCTTCAGTCAAGATTTTGATAACCCGGCAGGATTTCAATCCGTTGGAACTGCATATAACACCACAGGATTTTTTACCTATAAAACCATGCAGTACCTGTATGCAAAACAGCAATGGAACGTTATTTCTGCAAGCATCCTAGCATTGAACAACGGTTTTCAAAATTTCAACACTTTGAATGAAGCTGATGGAACTAGTAATTTACAAACCATAGGAACTCATTTATCCTATAAAAAGGGAAGCTTTAATGCAAACGCAAATATATTTTTGCAAACTGGAGAACGACAAAATAGCGTAAAAGTTAGTGGCGCATATTTAGTTGGCCTTGAGCTAGGTTATAAAGCTAGTGACAAGATTGCCTTAGGTTTAGGTGCTGAAGTTATTAGTGGTAATAAGGCCGATACAACAGATAAAACGGAAGCATTCTTTCCGCTTTATGGAACCAATCATAAATTCAATGGCTTTATGGATTATTTCTACGTAGGCAATCATGCTAACTCTGTAGGGTTGACCGATATTCATTCGAGTGCAAAATTTGATTTAGGTAAAAAGTCCAGCTTACTGGTGAAGGTTCTAAATTTTAGAGGACAGCAAGAATTGGCTAGTGGCGAAAAATCTTTGGGTACGGAATTGGATTTGGTATTTTCTAAAGCTTTCAATGGCTTTGGTGTAGCTGTGGGTTATTCTCAAATGTTCGCTTCAGATGGTATGTATGAATTGAAAGGAGTAACAGAAGAACTTGCTGCAAGTAGTCAAAATTGGGCATGGGTAATGCTAACGATTAAACCTAGGTTTTTCAGTTCTTCAAAAGAATAATTCTATTTTTTAAAGATGCCTTGAAAAGAGCTGTCCGTACAGATTTATAGTACTGATGGCTCTTTTTCATTTTAAAATTATACGTAATTTAGCGCCATACGTATAATTACCTATATTTTGAGTGAAATAACTAGAATAGTATTGGCAGATGACCATGCTTTGGTTAGGGACGGTATCCGTTCTTTATTAGAGACTGAAATTGATTTAGAAGTCATCGGTGAAGCATCAAATGGCAAAGAAGCCATTGAATTGGTTGAAAAGGTACATCCAGACCTACTTATTATTGATATTCGAATGCCGGTAATGAATGGTATCGATGCCGTAGAAGTACTTACAAAAAGTAATTCTCAGGTAAAATCTATAATTCTATCGATGCACGATTCTGAAGAGTATATTTTGAAATCTATTAGTGCTGGGGCAAATGGATATTTATTGAAAGATACCGATAAGACAGAATTTATAAAAGCGATACACACGGTTCGAGATGGCGGTAAGTATTTTAGCGGAGATATCAGTAATGTTTTGGTAAACAATCTTTTAAATTCGAAAAAGCCATTATCGAAAAAAGAAAAGCCAAGTAATTTAAGTGACAACATCTTCGATTTAACAAACAAGGAGCTTCAAGTATTGGAACTCGTTCTTTCTGGACTTACCAACCAACAGATTTCTGAAAAGTTAAAGAATAGTAAGCGCACGATAGAAACGCACCGTTTTAACCTTATGCGTAAGATGGATGTCAAAAACCTCATTGACCTTTCTAAAAAAGCACAAAAACATCAATTGGTGTAGTAACGTTGTCTTTAAATGGGCGCTTATTTCATTAATCGTATGATTTAGGGGTTATTATTCGTAATCCTAACAAATTCTGCTAGATCTTTTATTAAAAATAAGCTACGTATTTATACGTATTTTTATAATTTGCGGTATTCTAAATTAAGTTGTTCATCAACACCCAGAAAATGCAAAATAAAAATACACATAAAACAGTTTGTTCTTATTGTGGCGTGGGCTGCGGCATGCTAGTGAATGTTGATGGCAAAGGTACAATTTCTGTCGAAGGAGATCCAGATTACCCATCTAATAAAGGTATGTTATGCACAAAAGGGCGTAATTTAAATTACGTAGCACAAGATACTTCAGATAGAATCTTATATCCAGAGATGAAATGGAGTCGTAATCACCCTTTGCAACGCGTAAGTTGGGATACTGCTTTTGAACGTGCAGCAGCGGTTTTTAAAAGCATTATTGCTAAGCATGGTCCAGATAGTGTTGGTTTTTATGTTTCCGGGCAATGTTTAACCGAAGAATATTATTTAATCAACAAGTTGACCAAAGGTTTCATCGGCACCAATAATATAGATACTAATTCTAGGTTGTGCATGAGTTCTGCCGTGGTGGGTTATAAAAAAACCTTAGGGGAAGACTCGGTACCTATTACTTACGATGATATTGAATTGGCAGATTGTTTTTTAATAGCAGGTGCGAATCCAGCGTGGTGCCATCCTATATTATTCCGGAGATTAGAAAAACATAAAGAGGAGAATCCACAAGTAAAAATAATTGTAGTCGACCCAAGAAAAACCCAAACCTGTGCAGGGGCAGATTTACACCTGCAGATACTACCAGGTACAGATGTTATTCTTTTCAATGCCATTGCACGTCGGTTGATTGAGAAAAAAAAGATAGATACATCGTTCATTAATAAGCATACCGCAAATTTTAATGCGTGTAAGGAAACCGCTTTTTCATTATCAATTAAAGAGGCTGCTAAAAAATGCGGAATTGATTCAAGTGATATTCGAAAGGCAGCCGAGTATATTGGGAATGCCAAAAAGTTCATTAGTATGTGGACAATGGGGCTTAACCAAAGTGTTATAGGCGTTGCAAAAAACGTATCACTTTTAAACCTTTCTTTATTAACGGGCCAAATTGGTAAGCCTGGTGCAGGTCCATTTTCATTAACAGGGCAACCAAATGCTATGGGTGGTCGTGAGGTTGGTGGTATGGCTAGTTTATTGGCAGCACATAAAGATTTAGGTAACCCGATGCATAGAAAGGAAGTATCTGATTTTTGGGGTGGTGGAGAGATTCAATCAGAACCTGGCTATACCGCAACGGAAATGTTCGATGCCCTAGAAAATGGAAAACTAAAGGCAATTTGGATAATTTGTACAAATCCGGTAGTGAGTATGCCAAATGCCAATAAGGTAGAAAGAGCGTTGAAGAACGCAAAATTCGTTGTCGTACAGGATATTTCTCATAATTCTGAAACCACAAAGTTTGCCGATCTATTATTACCTGCAGCTGGGTGGTTAGAAAAAGAAGGCACCATGACTAATTCTGAGCGACGCATTAGTTACTTACCCAAGGTAATTGATGCACCTGGTGAGGCGTTGCCCGATGCAGAAATTATTTGGCGATTTGCCCAAACCATGGGGTATCATGATTTTGATTATAAAAATAGTAGCGAGGTCTATGATGAGCATTGTCTACTTACTAAGGGCACAGAAATAGATATCTCTGGGCTATCGTATGAACGCCTTATTACTGAAGGTAGTTTTCAATGGCCTGTTCCGCATAAAACTCACAAAGGAACTCCTCGATTATTTACCGACCATCAATTTTTTACTAACGATAAGAAAGCTCATTTTAACGCGCCAAGTACGCTTTACAATAAATCTGAAGAAACCGATACTACATTTCCGTTAATATTAAATTCAGGTAGGGTACGAGACCAATGGCATACACGTACCAAAACTGGTAAGGTAAAAAGATTGCTTACCCATATTCCACAGCCTTATTTAGAAATGAACAAGGTTGATGCCTATTTGAGAAAACTAAAGGAAGGTGATATTGCGGTCGTAAAAAGCAGAAGAGGTCAAGTACAGGTAAAGGTGCAGCTTAACTATGATATTCGTGAATCGGTAGTTTTTTTACCAATGCACTGGGGTAAGGTTTTAAACAACGATTTTGGTAGGGCGAACAACCTTACGAACGACTTGGTCGACCCTGTTTCAAAAGAACCAGATTTCAAATATTGTGCGGTTGAGGTTGCCAAATTTGTAAAGGAAAAACAGAAAATTATCGTTATTGGGGCGGGTGCGGCAGCGTATCGATTCATTCAATCATATCGAGAAAAGAATACCACCGATTCATTACATGTTTTCTCTAAGGAGAAGGATCCATTTTACAATAGAGTGCTTTTACCAGAATATGTTAGCAATGAACTTTCTTGGGAGGCTTTAGAGAAATTAAAAAAAGGAGAACTACGTAAGTTAAAAGTTGAATTGCATTCGGGTATAGGTATTGATAAAATCGATGCTGACAACAAGACTGTAAGCGATTCAAATGGTATTCAACACACGTATGATTTATTAATCATGGCCACAGGTAGTAGAGCTTTTATACCTAGTGATGTTCAGATACAATTACCTGGCCGTTTTACCATGCGTGAGCGTGGCGATGCAGATAAATTACGCAAGTATTTGACGGAAACAGGGTTGCCTGCAAACGAACAAAATGTGGTAATTGTTGGTGGTGGATTATTAGGGTTGGAACTAGCTGCAGCGCTTAAAAAAATCAATATAAATATTAGTATTATTCAACGGGCTCCGCGTTTAATGGAGCGCCAATTAGATAATGTAGCCAGTCGATTATTGGCAGAAGATGTAGTGGAAAGAGGTATAAATCTATATTTTGATAATGAAGTAAGTACCGTTTTTGAGGATAGGGATTTAAAACATAGTCTTTCTGTTAACCTTAAAACAGGGCGTACCATTCAATGTAATGCAATCGTGTATGCTATTGGTACCCGACCAAATATTGAATTGGCGAAACATACAGGCATCAATACAAGAAGAGGAGTAGTAGTGAATTCTTATTTACAAAGTAGCGACCCTTCTATTTTTGCTTTAGGAGAAATAGCAGAGTTTAAAAACTCACTTTTCGGAATCACCTCAGCAGCAGAGCAACAAGCAGATATTGCCGCAAATTATATTCTTGGCGATTTTAGTAGCATCTATAATGGTTCAGTCTTGATGAATATTTTAAAGTTCGAAAACCTAGACCTCTGCAGTATTGGTATGGTAAATTCTCCCCTTGGAGATCCATCGTACGAGGAAATTATTTTGATGGATGTAAGCAAGCGATTTTACAAAAAGTGTATCGTAAAAGATGACACCTTAAAAGGCGCTATTTTGATGGGGGATAAGAATGAATTTGCCGAATTCAAAAGATTGATTGAAGAAGAAATAGAACTTTCTGAAAAAAGGAATGAATTGCTACGTGGCGCATCTACCTCTGTGCCTTTAAAAGGGAAATTGGTATGCTCTTGTAGTCAGGTTGGAGAAGGTAATATTAAAGACGCTATAAACGGTGGATGCTCTAATTTTAATAAACTATGCTCAGAAACCGGTGCTGGTTTAGGGTGTGGAAGTTGCAAGCCCGAAATAAAGGAATTATTGAAAAATCACTTGGTTTTAGCCAATTAAAATATCACATATGAATGATAATCTTCATAGAATATTAATTAAAGGCGGGGTAACATCACCCGGTGAATTGAAGGATATAATTACGATGCTAGAAGCTGCAGGGCTTACTAGTGTAAATTTTGGATCTAGACAAGATATTTTGTTCCCCTTAAAAGACGCCAAAGAAGAACAGCTAGAAAGTATTTCTAAATTCAATACCGATATAATTGCAAATCGGTCTTATCAAAATATTGTAAGCTCATATGTGTCTGCAGATATTTTTGAAATGACCCATTGGTTAAAGGGTTCTACCTATCTCTATATTCTAGAAGGATTTGATTTTTTGCCACATTTGAAAATCAATATTACAGATCCAAAACAACGTCTGGTTCCAATTTTTAATGGTAACCTTAATTTTATAGCTTCTGATAATGAAGATTATTGGTATTTGAATATAAAGCTGCCACACTGGAAATCGTCTGCATTTTATCCGGTATTAATCTATAGCTGGGACATCAATTTAATATCAAAGCGAATTGAAGAGATTCAAGAAGACATCACCGATGTAGATGAGCTTTTTTATGTGATGAACAAGAATCTTGAGACCAATAATAAAACGATTGAAAAAGAATTGAAGGTGCCTTTTCAAACCTTTCCATATTATGAGGGAATGAACCGTTTAGGGTCAGATATGTACTGGCTGGGGCTTTATTGGAGAAACAATAAGTACGACCTATCTTTTTTAAAGGAGTTTTGCGGTTTTTGTTTAGATAACAGCATTGGTAAAATCTGTATTACCCCTTGGAAATCGTTTGTTGTAAAAGGAATAAAAAAATCAAGCAGACCAGAACTAGAGCGGTTCTTAGGAAAGCGAGGTATTAACGTAAGACATTCACAACTAGAAATGAATTGGCATGTGCCTATTGATGATGGTGAGGCACTAGAATTGAAGAAATTTTTGGTGCGTAGTTTTGACCAAAATGATATTAGTACCTACGGTTTAACTTTTGGTATTAGTAATGAAGTCGGTAAAAGGTCGCATTTTGCTTCAGTGATAATCGAAAAGAATAGCTTGCCCTCTCTTGTTAAAGAGTTTGAAGTTAGGCCATCTTATAATGTGCTTCATTTTGAACATTTTGACCCAAATAGTCAGAAGTATATTACCTATGCCCAAGACATAGATAAGATAGAACTACCCGGACTATTAATGGAATTAAGTAAAATGTATTTTGACCAATTGGGTAGGGTTGATGATGTCGAAGAACCCACAAGTGCTGAAGTGATTGATACAAAGAAAACTTTATTTCAATGTCAAGATTGTTTTACGGTTTATGATGAGTCTTTTGGTGATGAAACTAATGGTATTATTACCGGCACAAAATTTGAAGATGTGAATGATACATACATGTGCTCGGTATGTTCTGCTCCAAAAAGTAATTTTAAAGAAGCATTGATTCAATTAATCTAAGACTTTATTGAAGTATTTTTTTTATTTCAAGAAACCGATTGCCTAAATACTACTAGCAATATTTTTTACCATTTCGTTGTTTACTTTTTAATGAGAACATCGGTAATCTATAGTGGGTCACTTCAAAAAACAGGATTTATCTTACAGTATTTCAATAAGTTAGCGCATATTTAGTACAGGCAATAATTTACTTTATCAAGTCAAAAAGTATAAATGGTTGATTCTATTTTTGTAGTAATGGCAACCATTAAAAAACCACCTTATGACTAGAGTAAACCTAGATACTTCAAAGAAAGTAACATCTTTAGAAAAAGCAATAAAGTTTACGATCGTAATCGCCGCTATTGGTATTTTGCTATGCTTTGTCTTTTTAGCACTTGAGCGATAATTAAAGTTTTATACTTTTTGTAAATCAACACAAGTCACATACATTATATGCGCAGAGCCATTTATTTGTACAAATTGGGAAAAGAAAATGATAGAGGTGTATTGGGTGCAATAATGGTGAAAGATGGCGAAATAATAGCTGAAGGTTTCAACAAGGTAAAAAACCCTATTCGATTGTACACGGCACGCTGAACTTTTGGTAATTCAAGCAGCATGTACTAAACTAAAATCTACCACACTTAAAGATTGTATTCTTTATACTAGTTGTGCACCTTGTATGATGTGTTTAAGAGCAAGCTATTGGGCCAAATTTAAAAAAATATGTTATGGCGCTTCGGCCTTACAAGCGAAGGAGTTTGGTTTTATTTATTCTGATATGTTCTATACTTCTGATAAAGGTGCTAACCATAAAGGGTCCAAATTAGAACAATTATTGGCAAATGAAGCAGTAGAAGTATGGCAATAAAAATGAATACGTAGTTGCCTATTATGGTTGCATAACAGGTAATTCTAATACGCGTTCAGGGCCATAGAATTTTAATGCAATTGCAAAGACAATAACCGATAGTACCATACCGGTCATGAAAATGGTATACGTCCACCGTAGTAATCGATACTTTCTTTCTAAAACAATTCCCAGAAAATAAAGGTCTTTGGTAAGTGAGCTATAGATATAGTCCTTATCCTTAATAAGTTCAGCCATTGCCCATTCATATTCTGCCAACTTCATTTTATGAAAGTTACCAAAGAATAAAAGGTTCACCTTTTTTGATGTTACTTCTTCTTCAGTAAACTGCCCAGAGGTTACATTAGGTTTGGTTGCCAAAATTGACATGACCATAGAGACCACGCTAAAAACAATAAAAATAAATGTTGGATATATAAGATAATCGTTCGACGGATTATCCAGCTTTGGTATAAGGTTGGCCAAGGCCATTGAAATAATAATCGCATTGACCGATAAAAGAATGTTCGCTTTTGTATCAGCGATATCACTTAGTTTCAAATGATTTTGTAAGGTTACCCTATACAACGTTTGAATACCCCTATCTGGCAGCTCTCCTTTAAATTGTGCCTTTAAACTTTCTTTTTTAATTAAGTCCTTGTTCTTTTTTTTCGCCTTAATGAGTCTCTTAATATTCTTGTCTTTCCCTTCTTGCCAATTATCTAGTGCGTATTGGGTATAAAAACGATGCTTTGTTCTTAGTAAGCGTATGTTTTCTTCTGTCCAGTCTGCAATTGAATATTTTTGCCTACCAATAGAGGCAAGTTCTTCGCGTAGTAATTCTGAAATTGCCATAAAACTTTTAACCGAAAAATGAGAAGAGTCTGCATCACGCATAATTTTCTCAAGATTATTTTTTGGCTCATAATCGGATACCGTAGCCATAATAAGTGAACAGACACTCCTAATGAGTGTTGAAGAACAATCATTCTTGGTCAAAAATTCTTTAGCAAATTCACAACTGTGCTCTTCGTGGTCATTATAAGATACCATATACCCAAGGTCATGAAACCAAGCAGCGACTAAAAGCTGTTCAGCATTTTTATCTTCTACTTTTTCACCTTCAATTAATTCTAATATACTTTCAACCACTCGTTGTGTGTGCCTAAGATTATGATACAGATATTTTACACCATCATTGGAAGTCAATTTACTAGTGGCGAAATCTTCTGCTTTAGAAACTAATGTTGACATGTTCTTTGTTTGAAAAATAACGTTAGAAATAACAAATTTAAAGTACCTGTTTTAAATGGAGAGTCCGAAACCAACTTGAATCAGGTTACTTTCTTTAGAATTGAAATATCCGATATTAAAAGTTAATGCTTTTAAACTACTAATCCAAAAGCCACCACCTTGCGAGGTATGCCACACATTAGAATTTTCATTGGGCATCCACACCCTACCGTAATCAAAACCACCATACATACCAATGGTAACTGGTGAAACTGCCGTTACATAGCGCTTAAGCTTTAATTTTAAATCTGACGATTGATAAAAATATGATTTACCGGTAAATCGCTCATCTCTAAAACCACGTAAACCATTACGGCCACCTAATGCAGGAGTGTGGTAAAAATAAACATCGTTATAATCGAATAGCCCTTTATATTCTGCCATTGTACTATAAACCAACGTACCAGAGGATTCCAATTTATGGTCAAGACCAACTTTTAGAGAAGCATAACCGAATTTGTTCGAATTAAAGCTAAGGTTTGTTTTATAACCAGCAGAAAAACCGAAGTAAATTGCCTTGGAAGGGAAATCGCCTGCATCGTCACGGTCATATTCACCAGTTAATTCTAAGCCTCCATAATTTTGGTTATCAAATAGAGCTTCATCTAAATTTGTCGGATTAAATAGCCTTCCTGGGTTATCTGCCACCTTAAATGATTCAAAAATAGTTTTTATACGAAGGCTATAAAATGCTAAGCCAGCACTAGCATTAAACCGTTGAATTCTTGCCCTATAATAATCCCTTCCAACAGCATCTTCATTATTTATGGTTTCATTTCCATATCCAAAAAAATTACTGACATAACGGTCATTCGTATAATAGGCATCTAGCTCAAAATTCCAACCTGGGTATATACTTCCATATTTACCAGAATACGCAATTTCAACGGCTTCAAAGTTGAAAAAGTAGTTGGCGCTTATACTGTGCTTTTGAAGGAACGGATTACCATTAATCCCATTTTTGGTATAGGTGTTCGAGGCACCTAAAAACATGCCGTCATCTGTTCTAAAACCTAATGTTGGCACCAAAATATTCGTATTTGGGGAAAAGTATCTAAAATGGTAAGTATTTGTTTTATAATTATTGGTTAAAACGCTAATTGGTTTTACCTGCTCGAATTTGATTTTTTCATGTTCCCAATCATAAATTCTAACCTTCTTTTTATTTTCAATATCGTAGGTGTCTTTCCCGTATCCACCAATAATTTTAAGTTTTATATGGGAATTCTCATTTCCTTCTATAACAAAAACATCATCATCGCCAAGACCATAAATCCATAGTTCTTTGGTCAAAGAATCGTTGAATATTCTAGAATACATCGATTCATTTTTTTCATCAGATAGAATTCGTTTTACGGTAACCTTAGTATCTCCATTGCTGCCTTTGGTGATGGTAAAAATGTCATCTTTTTCAGTTCCGCGAATCGCAACGATTTTATTCAAATATTCTGCATATTCTTTAGCAACTTTTGGTAACGTGTTAAGCCTTTGTATTAAGCTTTCTTTAATGAATTCTGAAGTCTCATCTTGTACTGCTACTGGTAGTCGCTTAAAGGCTTTTTCAATTATTTCGGGCGTCATCCCATTCTGAATAACATTTGCTTCTTCAACCCAAACGTTTGGGCCGAAAGAAGTTAACAATGTTCTGTCAAGGCTATTGCCAGAAAGGTTAAGCCATTTTACGTTGTCTATATCTTCATCAAAGGTCTCCCAGTTTCTGGAGTTCGGCACAAACCATTGAATAAAGGGTATTATTTTGCCATCGAATCTAGGGAAAGCGTTGTCACGGTCTCTAGGTATAGGCATAAATTCTTTTTTACCATCGGGACTTTCATATTCGACCCATCTCCATTGGTCTTGGTGTCGATCCCAATCGCCTATAAGCATATCAAAAATTCGAGCACGTATTAAACCTCTTTCATCGACCGAATAAGATTCATCACTTTTGATTTTTTCAAGCATATCGGTTGTACTTTCATAATCTGTCACTTTGCCAGAATTTGTATCAATACTTCTTCTGTACCCCTTATAATTTGCTTGTTCTTCGGATGGTCTTCGTTCTATGTAATACAGTTCATTACCAAAATCTTCATTATATTCTTTTAGGCCCTCTTGTTTTGGCACATAGAATAGTTCAGTATCAGAATGATTTATTTCAGCAGATGCAGCTAATGGATCGATTACTAATTGCATATAAGGATGTGCAGTAGTGAAAAAGTCTGAAATCGCTTTTTCTGCCCAAGTATCTTGATAATCTGCAGTGTTGTAAGAAATACCAGGTAATTTGAATTTTAGAAATTTCAGAGCGCTTTTACGCAAAGAGCGCATTGCGTATTGTTTACCATTTACATCTTCTAAACGCAAAGAAAAAGACTGGTGGCCGCCACCTTCTTTCACAACTTTTAGGCCACCATATAGCGTGTCTAAATTTACGACAGGCGCTTCTACAAATTCACCAAAATACCTACGGTAACGTTCTCCCCATAAAAATTTATAAAGTCCGCTTTTATTATAATCTTTTGGATC
>TARA_R110000765_G_scaffold295818_3_pt1 | contig 20762 bp, 25 predicted proteins | sample TARA_R110000765 | Tara Oceans TARA_R110000765 (sample SAMEA4398168) | marine metagenome | biome: Polar Biome; feature: [MES] marine water layer (ENVO:01000295) within the mesopelagic zone...; material: water (ENVO:00002006), including particulate matter (ENVO:01000060) such... | reverse complement strand
TTTAAGAAGGTATTTTTTAAAACTACCTAGAGTTACATTGTTTTTGACAAAGTGATTTGATACAAGTTCAATAAGGATGTATAGCCACTTTTTTAATCAAGTTATTTGGTGTTATTCCTAAGAAATTTTTATAAACGAAAAAAGCTCTCAATATCTTGAGAGCTTCTTGCGGTCTGGACGGGATGCTACCCCTATAATTTAACTTTTCATTAACATGCATTATTTTACTGATTATCAGTGTTTTATGTGAAATAAATTTATAATTTTACATCATAAAACACTATTTTTGGTGAAAATGCAGCACGAATGCAGCACGCTGATGTATAATTTTAGGTTTTACATATCGGACAAATCCAACCAAAATGGAACCCATAGTATCAAATTAAGATACTATGAAAATCGTCATGCTAGAATTCAAATTGATACCGGAATCGAGATTCCTTTGAAGTATTGGAATAAGGAAAAATCTTTCCTTAAAAAATCAAAGGAAGTGGGTTCTGAATATGTTCAGCTCACTCAAATGGATAGTTTGGCCAATCAAATTATTTCTTCTTATCGAAACCAAGGCAAACCGCTTTCCAAAAAATTATTTAAAAGGCAATTTGAAGATGGGGAACCCTCCATCAATATAAAACCTGTTGAAAATTTTTTTACTGAATTTGAGCATTATCTAGAGAGTAAAAAGGGAAAGGTTGTGAGGGATGTTATCAAGGATTACAATTCCCTTAAAAAGCATTTGGAAGGTTTTCAGGAATTTTCTGGGATCATCGTTGATTTTAATGCGTTCGATTACCATTTCTATCAAGAATGGACGGATTATCTGGCCTACCATGCCCCTTTAAAAAATGGAGGAGTCGGTATGAATAACAATACCATTGGTAAATTGGTCAAGAACCTGAAGGCCTTTTTAAATGACCGCATGCGCAGAAATAGAATCAAACCTATAGATTTAACTGCCTTCAAGGTAATACAAGAAGAAGTGGACCATATTTACTTAACCGCTGATGAGATACAGGCCATAGCGGCCGTTGGTTGTAAAGAGGATGAAGAGCTGGAAAGAGTAAAGGATTTTTTTGTAATCGGTTGCTTGACCGGACTTCGGTTTTCCGATATCTCAAGGATTCGGCCTGAATATTTGGACAATGAGGGGTTTTTAAATATTCGGCAAAAGAAAACTTCAGGCCGTATTGTAATTCCATTACGCAAACAGGTGAAGGAAGTTTTAGCAAAATATGGTGGCCAAGCCCCGGATATTGATTCCTTTACCTTTAATAAACGTATTAAGGAACTTGGGGATGGGGCAGGACTTCATCAAAAAGTGGAAATTGAACATAAACGGGGTACCATTAAAGAGGCACAACTTTTGGAAAAGTATAAATTAATCAGTTCTCACACATGTAGACGCTCTTTTTGTACCAATGCCTATCTGGATGGTATCGATGTGCAGTTGATTATGAAAATTTCAGGACATAGATCGGAGAAGGCTTTTCGGCGTTATCTCAAAATATCAAATTACGAGGCCGCACAGAAATTGAAGGAGGCTTGGGGTTTGGATTGAAATTAATTTATGAACAACCTCATATTACTGCTTAAAATAAAATTGACTAAGGTCGTTTGACTGGATTGTCCATGATCAATTTAATTTATTCCCCCCCTTTTTTTAGTGTCTAAGATTTACGTGTCTATGGACAATTGGTGAATACGTTCACCAAAAGTTATCCAAATTGTATGGAGTTACTGTACTAATTGCCCACTATGCAATGATTTTATTCGGGCTTTTCCAAATCCAATATTAAAATCTCATAGCAATATTCGTTTGATTAAACGTATGATAAATGCTTTAAATGAATATTGATACATATGTTCATATGACTATAGCATCATATGATGATAGCAATATTGCATTCTATATTCCGATGGATTGTTTTTGTAATGATTTTACTTTTTTGTGGTTAGGGGAAAAAGACTTAATGTAGACTACCCTTAGTCTTTCGACCCTCGACTTGAGTCTTTCCTTTCCCTAACCATATCCTTTCCGCGGAAGTTCACAAAAACTGTTGGTTTTTGTGAACACCCTTGAAAAAAGAGGATAAAGGTAAAAAGCGAAAAGGCCTTTCACCCTTATCTGCCATTCCGTTTCAAATTCCATAAAATTTAGTTTAAATATGCTGTACAGTGTTTTGTGTACATCACTTAGGTAAAATGTTGTGTAATGCTGCTAGGTTTGTTCAATAAAGTAAATCATTAAACCACTGTATAATGAAACGAATATTTATAATGGACGATGACGGACTCAAGGAATATGTTCCGTTGGAATCACTTCAAAAGCAAAAGGATTCCACAATCGAAAAATCACACCAAGATATGTCTGGCGAAGAAGAATTGCTGACCATTGCCGATTTGGTCAAAAAGTTTAAAGTAACACGACCAACAATTTATGCCTGGATGAATAAAGGGTTATTGAAAAAGATTCCGCTTGGGGGAAGGGTATTGTTTCATCCAGATGATATCAATGAACTTATAAAACGAACAAGAAATGCTTCTTCGTAAAATGAGTAGAAAGAAACTGAAATCTGAATCTACTCTATTTTTAATCGGAGTTCGTGAAGCAAGCCATGTTTTTGCAAGCAAAAACTGCTCACTATGTTCGCATGGCTTGTTGGGAATACTCCCCAAACCCCTTGGATATGGCAAGACCAAAAAAGAAAATACAAGACTTGAAAGCTATTCGTATCAATGTAAGGATGACCGTATCAGAATATCTAACGGTATCTGAAAATGCAAGTACCTTGGGCGTTGCAATTCCTGATTTTATACGTTTGAAAACGACTGGTAGGGTACTACCTAGAAAAAGAATATCACCGGAGGACAGGAAACTTTTTGTCGAGATGGGTAGAATCGGAAACAACATTAATCAATTGACCAAAAAAGTACATCTGGGAATGAACAATCCTCCGCATCTAAGTTCTTTGTTATTAGAACTGAAAAGCACCCTCGATGTCCTAAAATCAAATATTGTAAACAATGATAGCCAAGCAGATTAAGGGAAAGGATTTCTATGGAGTGTTGGCCTACAACGAAAAAAAGGTCGAGCAGGGAATGGGGTGTGTACTGGATACCAATATTACCTATGGAAAAACTGTTGACATGACCCAAGAATTTAATATTATTAGACAGCTCCGGCCAAGATTGGGAAAGGCGGTATATCATGTTTCGCTGAACCTGCCCTATGAGGATAGTTTGAGCGACAAACAATTCACTTCTTTAGGAATGGATTACCTAAAGGGCATGGGGTTCGATGACAACCAATTTATCATGTACAGACATCAAGACCAAGAACATGAACATATCCATATCATTGCCAATAGGGTAAAATTTTCCGGAGAACTGGTCAGCGACAGCAAGGATTATGAACGAAGTGAACGTTTGGTGCGGAAACTGGAATTAAATTACAGTTTATCTCAGCTAGAGGATAATAAATTGAAAGGAAAAGCAACCATTACCCAGAAAGAGATACAAAAAGTATTTCGAACTGGAAACCCACCATTGAAGTTAACCCTTCACTACCATCTAGAAAATACAATCTCAAATTCTAAGAATACAACAGAATTTATAAGTGAATTGAACGCAAAGAATATAAGTCCCAAGTTCAACGTAAGTAAAAGTACGGGTAGGGTAACCGGAATATCCTTTAGATACAAAGAAATCATTTATAAAGGAAGCAGTCTGGGGCGACAATATTCCTGGAACAATATCATAAAACGCATTGATTATGAACAAGTCAGAGACCGTACAATTATTCTCGAAACTAATCGCACAGAACGAAGAATTGATACATCTTTTGAAGAAAATTCAAACTCAGCAACAGCACATATCAGAAAGAAACAACCTATTTCAGGACGGGATATCAAAGGTACTAAGCAACCAAAATCTTATCTGGAAAAAGCTGCATCAGACGGATTGAAACCCTTTCAAATCGAGGATAATCCATGGAATACATTCAAACTAGAACTTGATAATGACAGCCGATTTAAAAAGAAAAAGCGGAAAGGAAAAGGGCGAAGGCGGTAATTTTAAAAGGGTAACTTCAATAGAAAAATCCAAACCCTATTTTAGCATAGGCTTTTTTTAAGTTTAAATTTGAGATAAACTAATAGAATCATGATTACGATTGACGACCAATTGTTGGTAACCGATGAAATGAATGCAATCGTAATCGGGTACACCAAAAAGATAGTCCTGAAAAATTTATTGATGGCATTCTCTTTTGAATCAAAAGGCCATTTCCAAATTGTCACTGACATAATTCAACGTGTCAATTATTATGGTACAGATACAAACCCTCCCAAAATTGAACTTGAGCTTTCAGCGTATGTATGGAGTTTCTTTAGGGCGCTCAAAAAAGAAGAACGTACCGCCTTATTTTTTTGGGCACTGAACAACAAATACCTCTGCTATTTGGATGAATTTGAATATGATAACGAAACGTTCAACGAAAGTGAATTCAACAGAAAATTTGGTAGGGAATTGGCCTTTAAAATGTATGAGCCAAATGATAGCGGTTTAATAGAGGACACCCTAAATGAGCTGAATAATTTCTTAATCAACTTTGCTGCGGAATTGGATTTATCTCTAATTGATGAATATACTTCAGAACAAATTTTGGAAGAAATAGATAATTATTGCCTGTAATGGAATTATCATTTCAGTCTTCAACCTTATCAATTAAAGCTGGTCATCAACTTGTCTACTACAAGGGTATATTTAAAAGAATTAGGAAGCACTGTTTTGAATGGTGCCCCGGCCTTATTTCTCATTCCAATTTTTATCACTTAGCGGATTTAAGTTTTTAATGACTTCTCTTGCCCAAGATATGTAGTTCTTGGTATTCGAATTCATTTCGTTTTTTTGTGCAGCTTGTTCTTCCATTGCGCTTATATAGTGCTCAGCTACTTTTGCTTTATTCCAATTTTCTGCATCAATAATTAATTGGTTCACTTTTGCCTGCTCTGATTCTTTTGCTTTTTTTAGGGCCTCTAGTTTTTGTTCCTGTAACAATCTCTTATTCTCTTCAATGGCCTGTTCTGTCCTTAGGTCATGCCAATATTTGCAGTCCTTTTCTATCCAGGCTATTATTTCGGGTAGACATTCTTCAAGTTTTCGTTTTGTATTGTCAATCCATTTTTTTTGATTGAATGAAGGGCCAGCCTGAAATTCAAGTTTATCGGACTCTTCCCAAGATTCTCTGCTCCATCCGCTTTCATTTTTAGTTCTTATTCTATATACCTTCTGCCTTAGGTTTATTTCTGTTTTTTGACCAAACATCCCAACGTGTGCACTATTAAAATAAAATACAATTGTACATCCCATGGCTTCCACGACCTTTATTAAAGTGTCCATAAACCGTAATGCTCTATCTCTAAGTTTCAAGTGTGTATGAATGGGTAATAAGTCGTTTTCATATGCTACTTCCCAGTATCTAAGTCTATTCTCGCTATAGTCTATTTTTTCTAGGAGTTTCTTTGAAGTCCTTACTAGTGGATGATACGTTGAGATTCTTACCGGCACTTTAAAATTTAAATCTTTCCGATGTTCAAGTTCAAAAGCCCGTTCGTGGTAATCGGTTTTAAATTTTTTCTGTTGTTGCTTTGGTTCAAGATTTATTTTAGTGTTTTTATTCTTAATCCTGGGCAGGGTAGGTTTCTCTATTTCCTTATTGAACCTAACTTTAGACCAATAGCCTCTAGTAGGCAATGGTATTTTGTTTTCTAAACAAATGTCCTTAAGATATTGGGTTTCTATATTGAACTTCGTTGCTAGTTCGATTAAAGGGTAATTCCAGACCAATTCGTACAACTCTTTTCGGGTGTATATTTTTTTATACATGATTAAAGTGTTTAAGTAAAAATGCGAGATAATTAGTAATTATTGCTAATTATCTCGGAAAATTACTATAAGTGTATCTTGCTGATTACATAAAAGAAAAACTTTCTTTAGAAGAGTACTCATTTTCTAAAGAGGAGCTTCAAGCGGCAACGCACAAAGAAAAAGAAGCTTTGACCACTAACTTGTCTTACTTAACTAAAAAGGGAGACATCATGCCTTTACGAAGAGGTTTTTATCTAATCATTTTTTTTAGGTACTCAAAACAAGGCAAATTACCTCTACAGTTGTTCGCTGAAAATCTTTTTAAATATTTAAACCGACCTTATTATGTCGGTCTATATGCTGCAGCTAAGTTTCACGGTGCAAGACATCAGCAAATTCAACAAGATTATATCATTACTACAAAACCTACATTACTTGACATACATAAAGGAAATATTGATTTGCGATTTTTTACCGCGGCAAATCGGCCTGAAAAGAATATCCTTATTCAAAAGTCCGATGCTGGGGTTTTTAAAATTTCTGACCCGGTCTTAACAGCTGTAGACCTTATCCATTACCAAAATAAGTTGGGTGGATTAAATAGAATATTCTCCGTTCTTGAAGAACTTATGGAAGGCATAACCTATAATAATTTATCAGAATTATTATCATGGTATCCATATAAAAGTACATTGCAGCGTTTGGGATATTTTCTAGATGGTTCTGAGCTAGATGATCAGGAATCTTTGGTAGGGTTACTAGTTAAATATTTTCAATCTGTTCATTACTATCCTATATTATTGAGTCCATCATCAAATGAAAAGGCGGGGGCAGTAACAAATCATTGGAAAGTTGATGTAAACATAAAACTGGAAAGTGATATATGATACCAAGACCGCACATAACACATTGGCAAAGCATGCTTCTTGGAAATCATTTTCACTAGAGAAATGCAAGATTTATTTCGGCCAGAAATTTAGTATGACCAAGAAACTGCTTTTTAGTAGCTCAAAGCAAATTCAATCAATATTTGAATATTAACTTTAATGATGTGTATCTATCTTGGCAATTAGTAATGCTATTCTTCTAATTTTACGAAGAATGGTTGATGAAGTTAAAACCGATAAAGATTTTAATCTACTTATTCAGAAACAAATGAACTCTTTTTATTGATATGCTTTGGCACATACGTTTCAATAATGTAGGGCGTTATTTTTCGTAACGTTTCTCCGGTCCTAGGATGCAGTCCTGGTGCCGTAAAATATTCAATTTCACCTTCCTTGTTTTTGAAGTACCAAATTAACGGTTCATTTTGTTCATTAAAAAATGGGTAGCCTAGCCTAACACTAACTTGTTTCAACTTTTTCAATTTCATAATGTCCATGGGTTCAACTTTGGTTCCAAATGCTGAATATGGTCCGGTAGCACATGGAACTGCAACATATAAAGAGTCTGCCCAAGTCATGCAATTTACATTTGGATTATCATTAATAACCTCTTTGTCTATCATAATGATAATCAAGACAAGTGCCACAAAAACAAGACCGAGATAGACTAGGATTTTTGGATTAAAACCTTTGCCCGAGTCTTTTATAACTTCTTTTGTTTTCGATTTTCTACTGGTATTTGAAATCTTTTGTTTTACATCTTCTTCAGTTTGGTTTTTATTAATAAAATCTGCATAATCTGTATATCCCAAATAGTTGCACAAATAAGACAGGACTTTAGGCTTTAATTCTTCTAGACCTTCTTTATTGTTTAAGGTATTTGTGTAATAATCTCTTAAGGTTCGCTCGCTTATAGAGTATTTATGTTCTTCTAGAAGATAATCTGAAATATGCTGCGCTCTATGTGTTTTCTTACTTGAACCTATTTCTTTTTCAGCTTTTTGAAAAGCGAGTACTATTATTTCGATAGACATAGTGTTTGGTGATATGATTCATAAAACTAACATTTCTATGGAACTTTCATGGAAATTCTTTTCCGGAAATTCTTTTCCAGCCTTTCTCCAAACTCTTTTTTTTCCTTGCCATTACTTTGTCCTCGAGGATGATTCCACTATGCATTGCTAACATAGTACTTCTAGAAAATCATTCTTAAGGAAATGTAAAATGCGGCCTGTTTTTTGGCCAAATGGAAAGTAGTTAAAGACTGCCGCATTTGATTTCCACTTTCCAAAAATTAAAGGAGTGTTCCAAACCCTTAAGGGATTTGTAAAAATGAATTTGGGAAAACCCCAGGCAGCCACTCCTATGTCAAGTTTTTAAAATAATAATTATGAAAAAAGTAATGATAGCTGTAATGGCACTGGTTTTTAATATGTTCTTATTTTCCTGTACAGATGATTCTGTTACAGAAGTGGATAGTCTTTATGATATTCAAGCTACGGAAGGGGATGATGGAAATCCACCACCGCCGCCGCCGCCGCCGCCCGACAATTAATAACTAGATGTATTTTGATCAATTTGAGCTATGCCTTTTTAGGTGTAGCTCTTTTTTTAGATACCTTTAATTAAAAGTATCGTTTTTGAAAAATTTTCTTTATTTGATTTTTGTTTTGTTGTTTGTTTCCTGTGAAATAAGTAAAAAGAATAGTATTGAGAAAATTAAAAATACTAAGGACAGTATTTTATTAAACTACACTATCTCTAAGGATACCAGTCTTTCCCCAAATGAACGGCTTAGGGCCATTAATTCAAGCTTTTTTTCTTTAAATAAAGAAAAAATAGATACACTTTATTGCAAGGTTTTATACCAGAAAAATTTAATTCACTTTGCCCTAAAAGAATACGATAGTCTTCAGTATTTTGGCAAACTTCTTATTAAGAATGCTAAACAAAGTAAAGACAAGTACATTTTGGGTAGTCAATATTATTTAATAGGTTATTATTTTAGTAATGTTTCCCATATTGCTGATAGTGCATTTAATAATTATAATCGCTCAAAAAATTATTTTGAGCAAATAAGGGATAGTAGCCGGATAGGGAGAAACCTTTTAAATATGGGAACTATTCAAAAAGATTATAACGATTTTTTTGGAAGCAAGGAAACCATTACTGAAGCACTACAGTTTTTAAACCTTCAACGAGATGAGCAATATATAGCTCATTGTTATAATATTTTGGCAACAGACCATAGAAAACTTTTGAATTACCAAGATGCAATCAACTATTACTTAATGTCTATAGAAACTACAAGTTCTGAAACAGATAACCTTATTTATCAGAATAATTTAGCTGCTAGTTATATAGATAATACGCAGTATAGTGATGGTATTTCATTATTAAATTTAATCATGAAAGACTCTATTCTCGCCGATAATCAAAGAGAATACGCGAGAGTTTTAGACAATCTGGCCTATGCAAAATGGCTCTCAGGGGATAAGATAATTGAAAAAGAATTTCAAAAACCTTTCAAAATCAGAAAACAAAACAACGATAAACGAGGACAAATATCAAGTTATACACATTTAGGTGAGTACAACAGTGCAACCAACCCTAAAAGGTCTATAAGTTATTTTGATTCTGTCATTCAATTATCTAGAAAGTTAAAAATGCCTAGGGCGGAGGCTGATGCGCTTAGGTTTTTAATGAAGGTTGAGCCTAAAAATTTATATATCAGGGATCGGTATGTTTTTTTACAGGACAGCTTGTATCAACAGGAGTTGAAGGTAAAGACCCAATTTGCCAAATATAAATATGATGACAAAGTAACGCAGGAGGAAAACTTGCGTTTGGAAAAAGAAAATACCGAAAAGGAATTGGAAGCAAGTCGAGAACGAACGCAAAAGATTTTATACCTAGGAGGTTTTCTCTTTATTACTACCGTTCTTGGGCTTTCTCTCTTTGGTTTTAGACAACGTACCAAACGATTAAAGCAAAAAGGTAAAGCTGAAAAGCTAGAAGCTATTCAAGAAACCGAAGCGGAACTATCCCGAAAGTTACATGATGACCATGGTGGTAAATTAAATCAGCTAATGTCACTAATACAGCTAAATGCGGACAAAGAAGTAATTTTAGATAAAACAGAAGAACTTTATAATCATACTCGGGACTTTTCTAGAACCTTAAATTCGGTAGATACAGGTCCTGATTTTTGGAAGGTTCTCAAGGTAACCTTAGAATTTGCCAAACCAGGAGAAGTTGAGATGATGTTTAATGGAGGTAAAGAATTGGATTGGTCAATGGTAAGTAATCAATCAAAAACCATTCTTTTTAAGGTACTGCAAGAACTGATTATCAATATGGCAAGGCATAGTAAGGCACAACAAACCGTAATCATCTTTAAAGAACATAACAAAATACTCAATGTGTACTACGAAGATGATGGGGTGGGTGCATCAAAAGAAGCCCTATTTAGAAAAAATGGACTTCAGAATACAGAAAAGCGTATTCAAGCCATAGGCGGAAGCATTATTTTTGATTCAGAAGAAGGGAAAGGGTTTCGGGCAGAAATCTATATTCCCAAGTAATTAAATGCATCATGTTCAAAAAAATACTATTGGCTGAAGATTTTCAAGGAGAAAACTACGGCATTGTTGAAACCCTAAAAGAAAAATTAGCCATTGAAGAATTGCAAAACGAATTGTATTGCGATAAGGCTTTTACACGATTAAAAGTAGCCCTAAAGAATAATGATGCGTACGAGTTATTGATAACCGATTTGTTTTTTGAACAAGATCATGTAGACCGAAATCTGACTTCTGGTTTTGAACTAATTAAAGCTGTAAGAACCTTGCAGCCTAGTTTAAAGATTATTGTGCACTCTATGGAAAACAATCCCATACAAATCAATACGCTTTTTAAGGAGCAAAAAATTAACGGCTATGTATGCAAGGGTCGTAATGGTATGGTGGAGCTGGTCAATGCCATTAACGAAGTGTATCATAATAGGACCTACGTGTCCCCGCAGCTAAATTTGAACGTTCCCCACAATGTTGTAGAATTGGATGATTTTGACCGTGCTATATTAAAAGAACTCGCTAACGGCCTTACAAAAAAAGAGGTGTCTGAAAAGTTTAAAAAAGAGAAGATTACCCCTAACAGTGAAAGCACGATTGATAAAAGAATAAGCAGGCTCTATGATGAGTATGAGGCCAAGAATACTACAAATTTGCTCTTTAAGCTTGCGAAGGAGGGTAGAATTTAACTCCTAACGTTTCTTATAAACTTCATAAAAGTTAAACAAATTTTAATCCCTTACAGATATCTGTAAGGGATTGTCTTTTAATGGGTTTAGGTTTGTGTTAATATTAATCTTAAAACCATGTTTTATGTCAAAAGTACCATTAGGAACAACTAGAAAAACTGGAGAAAAATGTCCCGAATCAGGAGTTTGGGAAGCGCAAAGCTCGCCATCTACAACAATACCATTATCTAAGGGAGAAACATTTCCGCCTTATAATAATAAGGCTGTTACGTGGAAACTAAAATCGTATGCTTAGAATGTTTAAAGCCATAGTTATATACTATGGCTTTAAATTCGAAAATATGCGGAAGGAAATATGTTCTCTTAAACAACTTCTTTAAATATTGAGTATGAAAGCTATAATTATACTAATTGCCTTGTCTTCGATGACTTATTCTTTGACGGAATTCAAAGAACAGAAAATATATATTACAAAATCTGGGTATTTTGCAGCAATAGACGAGGAGTCGTACGATAAGATGATGAATTACATTGTTGAAAAAGATATGGAGGCAGTTGACATTCTAATGAAACATAAAAAAGTAATAATGCTAAAGGAGGGTTTGCAAGTATACCTTGTTAAAGTTTCATGGGGCAAAGTCATTATTAGGCCTAAGGGCTATGATTTAAAGTTGTGGACTGTAAGCGAAGCTATTGAATAAGGCGTGGACATATTTTTTATTTCAACAAAGTTAAAATAGATATTCATGAAACTCAAATTAGAGTTCCGGTTGAGTAAATCTTATGAAATCAATTTTATTACTGGTCTTACTTTTTGTATTGCCCATATCTATTAAAGAAACTAATGTTTACATCTGCAAGGGAAAGGGAAGTAAGAAATATCACTACGTAAAATCATGCAGAGGCCTTTCCAACTGTTCAACGAATGTGTATCAGGTTTCATTATCCAAAGCCCGAGAAATGGGTAGAACTCTTTGTGGTTGGGAGGATTAATCTTTGAATCTAATTCATAAAAAAGAACAGTTAAATAGTTGTTCTTTTTTTAGGCTTTACGGATATCTGTAAAGAATTGAAAAATAATGGGTTTAGGTTTGAAAAGCTAAAAATCTAATCTTGAAATAATGGGATACAGAAGAGGATATTATAAAAAAGATGGCACGTATGTTCAAGGTCATTTTGTAAGTAAAAATCACGGAGGAAAAAGACTAAAGAACACCAATAAGAAAGGATGTTTGGGAGTTTTTCTATTGTTATTGGTTACTTTTTTTAGTTTCTCCTGTGAAACGGAATCTACCTGCCAGTCTAGGAATTGTGCAGATTTTGCCAATCAGGCAGAAGCCCAAGCTGCTTTTGAAGGGGATAAAAGTTGTTATTCAAATTTAGATAGGGACAATGATAATATAGCCTGTGAAAACGGCAATTACTAAAATATGGAGAAACTAAATATATCAGTAGGGTTAAAGAGCCATTTTCTTAGGCTATATCAAATGGCATTTGCAGACGATAATTTTGACCTACTAGAATTAAAAATGCTTTACAAGTTCGCAGAGGAAAGGGGGCTTAGTAAAAATCAGTTAAATGAAATTCTATTAAACCCTTCCCAAGAGTCTTTTGTTCCGGATCCTTTAGAAGAGAAAATAGAGTACTTGTATGACTTAGCGCTTATGATTTGGGCTGACGGCATTGTCACTGAAGACGAAACCAATACCCTGAAAAAGTACTGTTTAAAATTTCAATTTTTAGAGGAAAACATTGATGATATATGTGAATTTCTTCTTGAAAATGCAAAAGTGAAAATTTCTTTAAAAGAACTAATAGCCAAAATGCAAGACTAATATGGGATCTCTAAAAAATATATTCTCTATTAAAAAAAGTGCTCCGCAGGAAATTGAAAAAACAATAGAGGAAGATGTTAAAAAAATAAAACTTTCATTTTTTGAAAGTGGTTATGGTTCATCTAAGCAAGCATCTGGTAATCATATCATATTTAAGGCCTGTTTGCAAGATGTCTATATGGATTATAAGGGTAAATGTAGGGAAGATGAAAAGTTGCAGAAAGAATTAAAGGAACCCTATGTGCAGGAAAGAGGTAAGTATGAAATTGAACTAAAGAAAAGGAAAACGGTAAAAGGCATTATTGAGGAGGGTATAGCCAATTTGGAAGAGAAAATAAGAACTTTCAAGAATGAAATAGCCGATGTAAAGCATAATCCTGAAAAATATGTGGAGGATGCTGACAAAAAACCTAAGGCTCAATTTTATATTGGTTTGTTTGTGTTGATTCCGATAACATTTTATTTGCTGGTATTCTACATTTCCGCCTCTTACTCAGCTTTCTTTAAAAAGTTTGACACAGAGCAGCTTACAAATGCAATTTTTGATGCCAATGCCTTGACCAAGGCAATAAATGATGGTTGGCAAGAAGGTATTTTTGTTGCAACCATTCCCTTTGCATTTATGGGGTTAGGTTATTTGATACACATGTTTCAAAAACATAAGAATTGGTTGTCTTACGTGAAGATAGCAACCTTATTTGTGGTCACTTTTATTTTCGATGCCATACTGGCCTATCAAATTGAAAAGAAGATTTATGATATAGAGAAAACCCTTAATTCATCTGAATTTAATGTACAGATAGCTTTTACAAAAGCTGAGTTTTGGGGGATTATCTTTGCCGGTTTTGTAGTTTATATTATTTGGGGTTTGGTGTTCGATTTTATAATGAAGGAATATGACAACTTCGATAAAATCAAAACTTTTATTAAATCTAAGCGCGAAGAAATTAAAAACTATGAACAAGAAATTACAGAACAAACGGAAAAGCTTGGGCCTATAAAAGAGGAGATTTCAGGTATAGAAGGAAAAATATGCGACTTACAAAGAACCATAGATGGGTTTGTTTTTTCCAACAAACAGTACCTCACCTATCATGCTGAATATGTGAAAGGTTGGTTTTTAGGCATTGCTGATAATTTTGATGATTTAAAAAGAAAAGACCAATTATTAAACCTTTGTACTACTGAGGAAAAAAAGCATTTAGAGGAACATGATATTGCCGATGAAAGTTATGAAGGTCGTTTGTATAAACTAATTAATTAGAGAAGATGAAAAAGTACACCCTGTATTTTTTAGCCTTGGCATTTTTAAGTTTTACACTTTTATCATGTAAAGAAGAGCCAAAGAAAGATGAATTAATTCATGAACATGATTTCCCTAAGGTTGCTGTAAATTCCAATTTGAATATAAGTATCCTTTTGGATTTGTCGGATAGAATAAGCCCTGAGAAATATCCTTCTCCCGCAATGGAGTTTTATCAAAGGGATATTGGCTATTTAAAGGCTGTTGCAGAGAATTTTGAGTCGCATATCATGAATAAACGATTGATAAAAATAGATGATAAAATTCGGGTATTCATTGATCCAGAACCTTCTGATAAAACCTTAAACCAAAAACTGGAGGCTCTTAAGATTTCTTTTGACAAAAGTACCGTATCTAAGGAAGCAATCTTAGCTACCTGTAAAGAATATGATAGCATCTCTACACTTATATATGAAGCTGCCATTAAAGATGACCACTATGTAGGCTCCGATACGTGGCGCTTTTTCAAGAACAAGGTAAATGATTATTGCATTGAAGAGGGCTATAGAAATATTCTAGTTGTTTTAACAGATGGCTACATCTACCATAAAGATACCAAGATGAAGGAAGGAAATAAAACCACCTATTTAACACCACAGGATGTTAAACAATTAGGTTTTAATAAACCAGGTTGGAAAGAAAAATTTGAACAGCAAGATTTTGGTTTTGTGGCTGCCAATACTAACCTGAACAATCTTGAAGTATTAGTTTTGGGTGTTAATCCAGATGATAAGAATCCTTACGAAGAAGATGTCATTAGAGCCTATTGGACCAAGTGGCTAACGGATATGAATGTAAAAAATTTTGAGATAAAACAAGCGGACTTACCTTCAAATATGAAAAAGGTCATACAGGATTTTATTTTGCAAAAAGAGTAAGTATTTCATTTAATGTAAAAATGGGCCATATGAATTTACCGATTCGAAACATTAGGTGTCCAAGGGAAGAATAGGTGCGAATCAACAATACAGTTTTAGAAACATAAAAAAATCAAGGTTATCTGGTTTTATAATTATAAATCAAATGGCAATAGACTACGAGAAACGATTACAGAATCTTAGTGCAAGAAGATTTGATAACGAACTGAACGAATCGATTTTGACAAAATCTTTCAGTTCAACCAGTATTCCTAAGAATATTAAATACTTAATGGAATCAATGGTCAGAATTGACAAAAAATATAATGACAAAACTATTGAAGCTGCAAAAAGAGTTCAAAAACATTTAGAAAATGGTTACGATTTACATTTTTCTAGAGTATACAGAACTCAAGGCTCAGTAACTACTTCGACAAATATCAAAGTTCATAGTGATTTTGATTTATTGACAATTATCGATAGATATCATTTTACAGGAATAGGAGTTCCAAACGACAATCCTTACACATATTCAAAACCAAATTCGGACATTAAAAGTCTAAGAAGTCAATCTGAAAAAATAATGGAGGACATCTATGACGAAGTGGATAGAACAGGGAAAAAGAACATTTCTATTTTTAACAAATCTCTAAATAGAAAAGTTGACATTGTTTTTTGCTTTTGGTATAACTCAAAAAAATATGAGGAAACATCTAGCGAATATTACAGAGGAATATACCTCTTTAACTTCACAAAAGAAGAGAGGATTTTAGACTACCCTTTCGCACATATTAGTCAAGTTAATACAAAGGGAGATAACACAAATGATGGTTCAAGAAAAGGAATTAGGCTTTTAAAAACACTAAAAGCTGATGCGGATATAGATATAAGTAGTTTTCATTTGACAACAATAGTTCATTCAATTAGTGACAGTGAACTATACTATTATCGAGGCAAGGAAATAAACATAGCTAAAGCTATAAGCAACCAATTAGAGAAATTAATTAACAACGGTGAATACCGCAGAAGTATTGAGAGTCCAAATGGAACAGAAAAACCTTTGATAGACGATACTGTTGACGGAATGAAAAAGATTAAAGCTGACTTGGACGAGTTAATTGCAGATGTTCACAAGGAGCTTTATTTGGGCTATTTTGAAAAAGGGGAATTAATATATTCATAATGAGAAAAAAGAGAATTTTTATTGGTTCATCATCTGAAGAGCTTGGTCTTGCAAATGCTGCTAAATCAATTCTCGAAAGAGATTTTGAAGTAACAATTTGGAATGATAGTGTTTGGGATACATCTGTATTTAAAATAAATAATAACTTCTTAAATGATTTACTTAGAGCATCCTTACAATTTGATTTTGGCTTGTTAATAGGAACAACTGATGATGAAGTCAAATATCGAGGAGATTCCGTAATGCAACCTAGAGATAATGTCCTGTTTGAATTAGGTCTTTTTATTGGTCGTTTAGGTTTATCAAAATGTGCTTTTGTTATAGATAAGGAATTAAAAGTTTTATCCGATATCACAGGTATTTCACTTGCTCGATTTGAAAAATCAGATACATCAAGCTTTGTTTCAGCAATTAGTCAAGTAAGCGAACTTTTCAGTAATCAAATTGACTCTGACATTAATTTCTTTCCATCTTCGACATTAGCTTCCGGCTACTTTGAGAATTTACTATTACCAACTTGTAAATTCTTGATAGAAAATGATGGTTTTGAAGTGGATGGTGTTAAATACAAAGACTGTAAAATTCAAGTCATTATACCTAATAGACTGAATCCTGATGTTAATCTTCAATTTGAACAACTGAAAAGAGGATTTAACTCTAAAAATGTCTCATTTCACTATGCAGGTCGACCTAGATTTATAAGTATGGAAACAGAAATTAAAGATGATAAGTTAGTTTTCATTGATTTTCCAACTACGTTATCGGGAATTAATTATGCTATTTCAAACCTTTTGCCTAATGATTTTAATTCAATGAGTTCTGATTATGAAGCAATAATTAGCAGGGAAATTGAAAGATTCATATACACAACCAAGCAACTAGCTTTAAGAAATAGTTTTGATACATTGATTGAAATAAAGAGAGAACAGTAAATCACAATGATTTCGTTCATTTCAGTTGAAGGTTAAATATTACGAATTTTAATGCCTTGGTTTAAAGTTTTTCAATGCATAATTATAAACTTTGCATACTCTAAAATTGTTGATGTCTTAAAAATAGTACCACTAAAAAAAAATACCTTAAAATTATGGCTTGGGGCTTTAGAAGAAGAATTAAAATAATTCCAGGAGTGTATTTAAACCTTAGTAAAAGTGGCATTAGCACTTCTATTGGTATTAGAGGTGCGAATTTGACACTAGGGAAAACTGGTGCTTATCTTAATACAGGGATACCGGGGACAGGGATTTATCAAAGACAAAAATTAGCTAATGGTAAGTCTGCCAATCAAAAGAACCAATTTGTTTTAGTAGAACATTCTGAACAACATATTTATGCGGAAAAGGAAATCATAAGTGCAGATGTCCAAGAGATTACCAGTCAAGATATGCAAGGAATTAAAGATTCCATTTTATTGGCACATCAACAAAGAATCGAACTTAATGGGGACCTTCAAAAAGTTAAGTCCAAATTAGCCTCAACAAAATTAAAATTGACCTTAAGCTACCTATTATTATATGGTCTAATTAGCAAAGGAATCGCAGAAAAAATAAAAGCTGATATTTTGGAACAGAAAGAGGTAATCTCTGAACTTGAAAATCAAATAAAAAATTGCTTTGTTAATTTAGAAATAGATTTTGATGAAGAATTTGATTTGAAATATAAAAACCTTGTCGCCACATTCAAGAATTTGTGTAATTGTCATAAAATTTGGGATGTCACCAGTGCAAGCCTGCAAGACACAGTTAAATCAAGATCATCTGCGGGAACATTAGTTGATAAAAAAGAGGTGCGATTTGGGTTTAAAAACCTACCTGATATTAAATATGATTTTGATGCGATGTTCTTTAAGAATGCCAATGGAGCAGACCTATATTTTTATCCCAATTTTATTGTAATGTTCTCTTCAAAGCACAAATTCGCTATTATAGGTTTTGAAGAGTTGGATTTTTATCATCGTAGTCTTCGTTTTACTGAGACAGGTAAAATCCCTAAAGATTCTATTGTAATAGACAGAACTTGGGCAAAAGTCAATAAAAATGGCACTCCGGATAAACGGTTTAAGGGTAATTACCAGATTCCTGTTGTTAAATATGGGGAGATTCAATTATCAACCATTACTGGGGTAAATGAAGAATATGAATTTAGTAATTATGAATATTCCGAAGATTTTGCCGATGCATTTAAAGATTATCAGAGCCTCCTAAAGGTTTCAGGAAAATCATAATACTCATTTCAAACCAATACCCAAATAAACCGGCAAATGATCCGATAATTTTCTCCCCCTTTCAAGATTTTCACATTCTCTAACGAAATCAATGACACCACTTTTGGTTTTAGCAATGTTGTTGGAGTAGAAAATATTATCTATAGGGTGGTTACGGTAGTCAAAACCATCACAGGCCCTCTTCAGTGTCGTTTTTTGGTTAGTAACGGCAGGAGCGTAGCCTTTGGTTTTAAAAGTATCAAAAATAGGTAGGGTCTCTTCCACATTAAAGTCCCCTGCTAGAATCACTGAGCCAGTAAAATGTGTAGTAATGTGGTGTGTCAAGGCTTTAATTTCGGCTTCTGGGTTTTTGTCATGAGGTCTGGAGTGAAAGTTGATGAGGGTCAATTTTTTATCAGCGATATAAAAATCTAAGAAAAATGGTTCCCTGTCAATTAGGGCATCTAGTTCTTTTAATAACCTGCCTCTATTCTTAATTTTAATATGCTTGGTTTTCCAAACAAACGCATAACGCTCTGATGCATATTTAGTCCCGTTCGTGGGGTCGCTGATTACATAATCCCATTTAGCACCTTTTCTATTTAATAGATCGGAGAGTTTGGCAACAGCCTGTGCACCTCCATATCCTGAAACTACTTCCTGTATGGCTACAATGTCTACATCTCTTACAACCTCTGCAATTTGTTCCAATTCATCATTGCTTTTGGTCTTTCCAAAATCTTGAATGTTCCATGAGACAATGGTGATTTCATCCTGTTGTGAAAAAATTTGGACTGATATTAATAGAATGAATAAGAGTAGTATTTTCTGAAACATAAGTTTGCGTTCAATGAAATGCGAAGCTATAGAAAGTTAAGGTTACAGGTTTACGTAAATCCGTAATCAATACTTGAATGAGCCAAATAATCCGCTTAATCAACTCATAAAAATACTATATTTGAGCCGAATAAATAATTTAATCGGCTCATGAAATACAATTGGCAGCAAAAAGACTGGCCTCATTTTCAGTATGAAACTGAGGTTGTTGAAGATTTACTCTATGATTTTGCAAAGCGTACGGGGCGTATTAGTGGAGTATTGGATGGTTTTTCTGAATCCGAACAAACAGAAGCTATGATAAACTTAATGGTTTCCGAAGCTATAAAGACCTCGGAGATAGAGGGAGAGTATCTGAGCCGAAAAGACGTCATGTCCTCTATAAGAAGGAATTTGGGCTTAAATCCAGAACTACCTGCCTCTAAGGATAAAAGAGTTGAAGGAATAACCGATTTAATGCTGGCAATCCGTAAACACTTTACGGCCCCACTTACAGAAAAGATGCTTTTTGATTGGCATATCATGCTAATGAAGGGTAGTAAAGGAATAGAAATAGGCCAATGGCGTTCGCATCAAGAACCCATGCAAATTGTTTCAGGGGCAATAGGCCGAGAAATCGTTCATTTTCAAGCTCCACCTTCAAGTATAGTCCCTTCAGAAATGAAAGGATTCATAACCTGGTTCAATGAATCCCGGAATGTGATTCATAAACCTATCATACGATCCGCTATCGCTCACCTGTATTTTGAATCTATCCACCCTTTTGAGGATGGTAATGGTAGAATAGGCAGAGCCATTGCAGAAAAAGCGCTTTCCCAAAGCATTGACCGCCCCGTTTTGTTCAGCCTTTCTAAATCCATAGAAAGATATAAAAACGATTATTATACGGCTTTAAAAGCAGCTCAACGTTCCAATGAAATTACAGATTGGATAAATTACTTCGTGAAAACTGTTTTGGACGCACAAATCGATGCCGAGAAGGAGATTGAATTTACTTTAAAGAAAACGAAGTTTTTTGACCAACATAAAAGAGATCTTAACGAACGGCAACAAAAAGTGGTTCGTAGAATGCTTGAAGAAGGTTACCAAGGTTTTGAAGGAGGTATGAACGCTCGAAAATATGTTTCGATTGCTAGCACATCTAAAGCAACCGCCACAAGGGATTTACAGGATTTAGTTCAAAAAGGGATATTTACACCTATTGGTGGTGGGCGTAGTACCCGATATAAGCTACTCGTTTAAATCATAATAAGGAATTTCATGGATTATAAATGAGTCATATCATTCTTTTCAACGGTTTAAATAAAGATTCATACAAAGGGGGCTTTTGAAATAAACCAAGTTTTATATCGTTTTACAATTAAACAATGGGGAGGAGAGAAGTACTGTAAAATGCTGCAAAGAAGTAAATAAAGGTCAAAAATGCAGCACGCGCGCAGCACGCTGATTAACATTTATTTAATATTAACATTTCTACAACACTGATTATCAGTTAGTTAAAAATAAAAAAAGCCTCTAAAATAGAGGC
>TARA_R110000765_G_scaffold182555_3_pt1 | contig 20770 bp, 36 predicted proteins | sample TARA_R110000765 | Tara Oceans TARA_R110000765 (sample SAMEA4398168) | marine metagenome | biome: Polar Biome; feature: [MES] marine water layer (ENVO:01000295) within the mesopelagic zone...; material: water (ENVO:00002006), including particulate matter (ENVO:01000060) such... | reverse complement strand
TCGCGCTATTTTAAACGATGCGGTTAGCAGACGAAAAACTATTGGCGTACAATTTAACGATGATTTATACGTTTTAAATGATTCGCAAATAGGAGATTTAGAGAGGTTTTTCACCGAGATAGAGTATGAATACATACGTTTGTTTCAAACTATACTGGGTGGGAGTCTTGTCTTGCAATTACTACACGCTGAGGGTGCAAATGGAGAGGTTTTCGATTTCGATTCCCTTACTACTGCCCCCACAGATTTTGATGATGATGAGTTAAATGATGCCAATGCTGAGTTTAGACGAGGAGTCTCCTCTAGTTGGCGTAGATATTTTGGATGATGAAAAGTAAGAAGGCGGTTACACTACACTACCAGCTAGGAAATGAAAGAGAATTTTTAAAAAAAGTATTTAAGGACAACAAAAAAGTTACTATTTATAGAACCAATTACTCTATGAAGGTTGTCACGGAAAGGAGAAGCTATATGTTTTCCAATAAATCCACTTCTAAAAAGGCTTTTGGGGGTTACAATAAAATTTTAAAAGATATTAAATCTAGGAATTTAGCTACTCCAGACTTAGACGCAAGTGATGTAAAGTATTGGTGGTTTTCAGACATAGAAAAATACCCCAAAGACTTTTACTCCGTAGATATTAATTCTGCATACCCTACTTGTTTAAGGAATGTTGGAGCTATTAGCGAGGAGACATACGACTATTTACAAAACAAGCTACCCAAGATAGATAGGTTGAGGTGTGTTGGTATGTTGGCTACTCAAAAAGGTGTTTTTCACTACGAGGAGGGTGAACTTATAGATTTTGAAGTTGACAAGTCAGATACGTCGGGATGGTTTTTTCTTTGTTGTATGATTACGGGTCAGATAATGGACTTGTGTAAACAAAGGTATTCAGATAAGGTTCTTTACTACTGGGTTGATGGTATTGCTTTAAAAGGCGACCCAACAGATTGTTTGATGTATATTGAGTATTTAGGCTATCAATCAAAAGTAGAAACAATAACTGAATGTAGGAAAAAAGATAATTGGTTAATATATTTAAAGGATGGTAAGAAAAAATACTTACATTTGCCTAAGAAAGTTGAAGTAAATGATGATGAACTACGAAGATTTCTTGTACACGGTAACCCTGAGTGATGACTCTTACTCTGGACTAATTTTAAAAGTTTCTGAATATTATAGAAACGAAAAACAAGTTCTAGACGTTTTGACCAGCGATTTTGTTTCGGACAGATTTTCTAAAAAAGTGTATTATTTTGCGGTATTAAAAAGGGGCAACAATCAAATTAATGATGCTACCCCTTTCCTTGATGATGAAGATGGCGTATAGCCACAACACAAAGATGATGAATGATATTTTAAAAAAAGAGATGATATGTATATCAAAACTCTTCCCTAATTCTTTTGCTTTTTTTTCATTAAGCTCTAATGATGAGCTAAGTCTAGAAAACAGACTCCAAGAGTGGTTTGATAATGAAGGGTTGGAGTTTTGCGTATTGTATGACTTGTCTTTGGGTTTTAAATACGACATACACTACTCTTTAGAGTCTGAAAATAGGGTTTTTAAAAGCCAACCCAACCACACAGATTTTGCTTCTTGTTTAAAAGAGGGTGTTTCGGAGTGTTTTAAAACTTTAGAGTATAAGTTTAGTCCAAAGATGCCTCTTGATTCCACGTATTTAGACGCTATTACTATTGGCGCGGTAAAAAGAGATACCCAGCGAAAGTTTTTTAAAACAGATAAAGGCAAAAGATTAATTAATAAAAAAAATAAAAAGTTAGATGAAGAAAAATAAACAGATTAAACCAACCTTGGCGGTAAAGCTAAAAGAGTTGGCGATATGTACGCCAAGTAGAGATGGTATGTTTCCTATAAACTTTGTTAGTACGGCTGAGTCTATTTTAAAAGATGTTCCAGAAGGTTGGGATATAAAATATTCTCTTGTTAGAGGTACGAGTGATATAGTTAATGCACGAAACGCTTTTTTTAATAAATGGTATTACGAATCCGATACAACTGCAATGTTATTTTTAGATTCTGACGTAGGTTTTCGTGGGTCGGATTTAAAAAAACTTCTTGAGTATAGCGAAATAGATGGGGTAGATTTTATTGGTGGTAACTACACTAAAAAAGTCATTGAGTTGCCAAAAGTATTACAGATTGCTAGTAAGTGGAAAACTCCAGAAATAGATATGAAAGAGTTAATATCTGCTTCGGCTTCCTATGTTAGTACGGGTAAGCATATTTTATACGAAGATGGAAAGTTTGAGGGTTTGTGTGAAATAGATGGAATAGGAATGGGTTGTTTTTTAATAACCAGAAAAACGGCTAATAAATTAATGTCGTGGGCGAGTGAAAATATGCAAAAAACTAAGTTTACTACTTTTGGTGATGCTTGTTCTGGATATGCTCTCTTTAATCCCGTATCTAGTTCAGAGGGAAACTACGGGGAGGACTACTCTTTTTGTATGAGGGTTAAAGAGGCTGGTTTATCTATTTTTTGTGACCCAAAAATGGAGTTTAGTCACACGGGTAATTGGGATTTCTTTGGTAAGTTTTCACACGCCTTAGATTATTTTAAAAAAGAAAAAATAACAGAGGTTAATATGGACGCAAATAAGTGGAGTGATAATAAGACAGAACAATTAAAGAAATAATGGCTAAAAAATTAAAGGATAAAGGTGTTGATAATACACCAAACAACGATTTAGACAATAAGGCTGGGGCAAAGAGTGTAGATACACCTAATACCAGTAAGGGGGTTAAAGAGGCTGACACGCCCTCTTTCCTTGATAGTGACTCCATTGATATAGGTGCATCTCTTACGTCTATTTTAAACGTTCCTACGGAGACAATAACGACAGAAAAAACTGACGAAGATAAAAGGGATGTTTTAGAGGGTTTTGGTTCTCCAGAACCTTCTCAAGATAAGGAAGGTAAAGGTGGGGGTGATTTCGACGACTTTACAAATTTAGGAGGTGGAGAGGATAGTCCTTTTTTTGAAGATAACGAGCTACTTGCTCAAATCGGAATTGAGCTAATTGATATGATGATGTGTTATGGTGCGATGGCTATTGCTAAAGACTTTGACAACGAAGATAAATATGCAATTAAAGATAAGAGGAAGAAAAAGTTAGAAGAGCCTTTACGAAAGATTTTAGAAAACCGAGAGGTTAAAACTTCGCCAGAGTTAGTTTTTGCGTTTATGATGATTGTCACTTATTCGCCAGTTATGATAACTGCGGTTCAAGAAAGAAGAGAAAAAAATAACGCTAAAAAACAACCGACTGCAAATCCAGCTCCTTCTCAAAGGTCTGTAATAACAAACCCCACTACCGACAACCCATCTGTTATGCCCTCTTCTAAAGATGACGTAGAAGTTGGCAATAAAGACGACGATGCTTTAAGTAAAATGTTGGCTGGTATGCAACCAAAAAGAAAGTCTGGAAGACCCGTTGGAAGTACAGATTTAAAACCTAGAAAAAACCTTGACGATAACGAGAGAGAGAGACAAATAGAAAAAGCTAAGGCTTTAAGAAAGGATGGGTGGAGCTTTGCAAGGGTAGGCAAGGAGTTGGGCGTTAGCGAGGGTACTGCTACTCGTTGGATAAGAAGTACAAAATGAAAAAGGAGGTTATTTCATACTTTATAAGGTGGCTTAATTATTACCACATAAGTGATGATGGAACAAAAAAAGTTATGGAGAAGGTTGAAGAACTTTTTAAAACTTACGACGAGGTTATACAATCAAAAGTAACGGGAGAATGGAAAACACAAAGAAAGAATTTAAACAAGAAAGACTAAGCCTATGTAAAAGTTGCCCTCAAGTAAAATATACTTGGGGTATTGGGTTAACTTGTGGAGACTATATGCGCCCTATCTCTGGGGTTAGTTGTGGTTGTAAACTTACGTGGAAGTGTGCGTTAAAGAATCAAGAGTGTCCTCAAGGTATTTGGGGCAAAGTTGAGAAAGAAACAAAAAAGAAAATTTTAAAAAAATGAATACAGAAAATATGCACTCTTTATACTGGGACAAAACAACCCATCTAAAGTATGAGTCATTAATGGCTAATTTTAAAGAAAAATTTGGTCACGATGCTGAGATTTCTAAAATGCGTAACAAAAATTTAGAATACCATCTAAACGTAATGTGTGCTTTTTTAAAAAGTCTTAAAGGAGACAAGCTCCGAGTTTTAGAAATTGGGGCATACACGGGACAATCTACACTTATATTTTCTCATTATTTTAAACAAGTAGAGTCTGTTGACCCTTTTGGTAAAACAAACGAGTTGTCAGACATTGACGATTTAGACGAAAAAAACCCTAGCAAAGATGACGAGTCAGACATTAGGGTTAAATTTGAAAAGTCACACGATATAATCAAGTTTATTTTTAAAAACAATGTAGTGGAATTGCAAAGCAACCTTACTCACCACGAAATGACCTCGGACGATTTCTTTTTAAAATATGACGACCAAAAAAAGTTTGATTTTATTTACATAGATGGCGACCACAGATATTCTCAACAAATGAGAGACTATACAAATGCTTTTAAATTTTTATCTAGTGATGGTGTTGTTGGGGGTCACGACTTTAGCTGGGAAAGTACCCAAAAGGTTATTAGAGATTTGGGTTTTAAAGATAAACCTCTAGTTCACTTTATGGACGATAGTTTTTTAATTATTCCAGAGAAATTACTTTAAAAAATGTCAGAGGAAAAAACAGAAGAAAGAGAAGAGGAGGCAAGAGAAGAGGCTACCGAACCTAAAAAAGAAGAGCCACAACAAAACACAACAAAAGTTAGGCAAGTTTTGTTTTTTATTATAGTGGGGACGAATGGAACGGGAAAAACCACCTTAACAAGAAAACTTATAGCAAATAGAAAAACTTTAGTTCTAGACCCCGATGGTTTAGAGTGGAGCAACCTCCCAACAATTAGTATTGATGAAGTTGCTCTTTTAAAAGAAGGTAAGTCTGCGAGAATTATAGCTCCAGAGCCAAAAGAAATAGTAGAACTTGTAAATTACAGAAACGGAAACCTTGTTTTGGATGATTGTAGGTACTATGTTAGAAGTAGAATCGAAGAGGGAGTTAGGCAATTGCTAGTAAGACGACGACAAAAAGATGTTGATATTTTTGCCGTTGCTCATTCTTTAAACGAAGTTCCTCCTACCTTTTGGACTTTTGCTACCCATTTGGTTCTTTTTAAAATAAAAGACAACCCCCAGCGTTTAAAGCAAAATATACCTAAATTTAAAGAATTAACCGACATACACATACCAGAAATTAATTCTCACGAAAACCATCATTACTTTCGTGTCATACCTTTGTAATATGGAAAATAATTTAAACTTTGATAGTGACGAGTATTTTGGGTTAGGTCAAACTGCTTTTATTGTTAAGCTTCAGAACCCTTCGGTTGCGGAATCTCTCAGGTTGCTTTTTGATGTTGGAGGTTTGAACAAATTGCTTTTAAATATAGGAAATTTAAAATATCCTACCCCAGCTACTTCTGTTGGTAGCACAATAAGTTTAGAGTCTTTGAGTAAAACAACGATAGCAAACCCAATAAAGATAAAAAATATCTTATATCGTGTAACAAGTGGCAATTCAATAGACCAGTTCGGGAAACAACCCTTTGATTTTGTTACCTCAAACATAGATGGTCAAATTTTTAGAGGTGGCGATGTACAACCAAACTTTTTAAAAAGAAACTGGTTGTTTACAAACAACGAAATGGTAGAGATACAAGGTGATTTAACTATTGATTCAACTACGGGTCTTATTATTGGTATGGAACCACAGACGAATATTGAGTGTACCTTTATCTTAAAGTAAATTAAAAATGATATACTTTTAAAAGTTTTTATTTTGAATTTTAAGCATATACTTGCGGTGTGTCAAAAAGAACACATTTTTAAAAATATTTCAAAATAAAGAATATGAAAGTAGTAAATCCCGATGGAGTAAGTGCCTTTACTTGCACACTCGTCAACTCCTCAACATCCGCTAGTGCAACACACCGACTCTTTGATGCTACGGGCATTGTCGCGGCGGTAACTGGCACAACTCACGTAACAACTGCAACCTACACAATAGGTACAACAGTTGCTACTATGAATAACACAACTTATGGAAATCCGATTGTATTGTCAGGATTTAACTATCAAGTTTCTGGAGACAATTCTCAATTTGCAAATAACTTCGATATTATTCGTTGTTCGATAGATGGTCGTCAAGTGACTCATCCCAATATCATACAAAAAGCAAGACGTAACACGCAGTTTGACAGCAAGTTACTTACAATTCAAGAGCGAGTTGTAGTAGATGCACAAACCGCAATTCAAATTGTAGTTGGAGCTTCCCAAACTGTAACTTTAACCTTCTTCGTAGAAGGATTTTTAAAAGGATAATTAAAAACTCTACAATATGAGTCACGATTTAATGGTCATAGACCAACTAAAGTCAGACCCATCTTTTGCAGTAGAGTTTCTTTTGGATAACAACCCTTCGGAGATTCAGGCTCATCTTTCGGGTCTGAATCTCTTAACGGGTTTTCCTCAAGAAAGTACACGCCAAAGTTTATTGGCAGATATTTACTCCATTGATGATGCTGGAACTATTAAAGAGGTACTTGCCGTACCTTATATTAACGAAAAAGAAAACTATACTGGTGGCTACGAACAACAACTATCCGTAGAGGGTAGTGCGGTAGGTGGCGACCAAAAAGCTCTTACTTTCGGTATGGTTTTGGTCAATGGTATTGCGTCTATTGGTAATTCTATTACGAATTATTTAATCTCAAACAACGAAGTTGAAATTACCGAGCTAAACGCTGAGGCTTTAGATGCTCAGATTGAAGCTGAAAGGCAAAGAGTTTTAGCTGAAGAGGCAAGGATGAACAGAGCGAAAATATTTGGTTTCCCTCCTAGTTTGTTTTTAGCATTAATAGGCTCTGTAACTATAATTTCGGTTTTTGCTATGATAGCTTTAAGAAAAAAATAAATTTTAAAAAAATGGCAAGTACACCAGACCAACAATATTTTACAGATACAAAAACCATAGGTGACCCAGAACAATGTTGTCTTTCAGTAGGGGGCGTTGTTGATGGGATAACTTCAGAGTGCATATATCCGCAATTTGAAAATACCGCACTACCTCTTACGGAGGCGTGTCGAGTAGCAGAAGAAATTGCAGAGGATTTGCCGAGTGATGGAAGTGGTTGGCAGTTGCCTGAGTGGAACCAAAGTGGATTTGATGCTTTAATCGGCTCTTTTGGTAGCATTTGGGATATTTTTAAACCTACCCCAGACGCTCCCCCAACGGGAGGTGGAGGTATACCTCCAGATGGTTCGCCACCACCACCACCAGCAAATGATACGGCAAAATATGTTATGATAGGGGGCGGTGTCCTTCTTTTAGTTGTTGCCGTAATTTTATTAACAAGAAAAAAATAATTAATTTTAAATATATAATACAATGGAAAATTTACTTTCAAGAAACAACCTAATGATGGGCGCAGTTCTCATCACTTTGTACTTAGTGTGGAAATCAACAAAGCCTATGACTCCTAGTCTTCCACCCGAAACTGCGTAAATATGGAAAAGAAACAAAAACAAATCCTTATAGGGGTAGGCGTTCTTGTTCTTTTGTACTACTTAACAAGACCGAAGGCTCCAACACCTTCAGAACAAGCCGACGATGGCAATGATTTGGAAGATACTCTCGCTAGTGGTGGGGGTTCGGGTGGTGGTACAGAATCAAATCCTACATACCAGCCAACGGGTGACGATTCTTCGGATAGTCAGTCACAAGACCCAACAAGTCCTATTTTGGATTACAAGCCAAGTGGTAGAAAACCCTCTGTTCCTTTGGTTGGTGACTTAATGAGTGGAAGTAGTGGTAAACCTTCTATCGGTAAACCATCTCAAACGAATGTGTCTAATAGAAGACCAACAAGCGTTATAGGTTCTGCGTCTAAGTCTAGAGTAGTTCGTGGTTTACCAAAACCAACGGGAGGGGGTAGTTATTTTAAATAATTAAAAAATATGAGTTACGCAGTCGCTATAAGTCAATTTTCTAAGTCAAAAGGAGGCAAAGCTACTATTAAAATTTTGGTAGGTGCTTTGGTTTTATTGGTTGCTTATCTTGTTTTAAAAAAAGTATTTGAAGGAATCGGAGAAGGTTTTGGTAATTTTTTTGATAGCAGAACTTTAAGGCAAGTTGTTGATGGAACACCAACATTAGATGGTACGGAGATGGTGGGTTCTTTTAAACCTCAAGCAAAACAAATAGCTGACCAATGTGAAGATGCGATGGCATTTAGTTGGGGAGGGAATTGGACGACTGACGAAAAAGCTCTTTTTGCAACTATTATAGATTTAAACGGGGCGCAACTCAAACAAGTTTATGAGCAATTTGGAATTAGGGGAGGAGACGATTTGTTTACTTGGTACAAAGAAGATTTAGGCGACTCTTTAATCTATATGTCGAACCCAACAAATTGGGGCATTACAGAGGAGCAACTTACGGCTCATATGGGGGAAAGAACGGGTAATATAAGAGAGAGGCAACTTATGGCTAATATTTGGGAGAAGTCAGGTTTAATTACTGGATTATAAATTTTTAAAAAATGGCAAATTGGGGATTCGCATATCAAGGCGTTGATTTTTCTTTCAACAATATTAGAGAACAAGCCTCTGATATTATGCCGTATGGAACAGATTTAACATACGGAAATTGTGGGATTTTTGATAGCGACTCTCCAACTCCTGACGAGATTTATAAGCGTACAAATATGCGCGTTCAAGATAGAGGTTGGCATTTTGGGGAGAACGGAATAAGCATTTGGCAAAACAATATTGTAGACTTTAACGCTATGTCTATCCAACAAATGGACTTGGGTAACTTTAACGATGTAGAGTCAAATTATCAACTAATAGCGAACCAACTTATACTTCTTAAAGTCTCGCTAGGGATGGCTAGAATGAATATTTTGCAGTATGCTGACGATGGTAACTCAAAAGACAGAATTTGTGAAAGTAAAGGTTTTTGGAGAGACGCAAGGGACTCAAACAGAGAGTTTGGCTACAAAGTTGATGAGCTTAAGAATCAAGTTCTGCAATTAAAAGAAAACGCTTTAAAATATGAATCTGGAGAGGAGCCAGTACCACCACCTCCAGAAAGTTACGAGCAAGAAGGTGGGGAAGATGGCTCTGCGCCTCCAATTAGTGGGTGTATGAACAAAGACGCAACTAACTACGACCCTTCTGCTACTCTTGATGATGGGAGTTGTGGACAAAAAAGCAACGCGGAAAAAAGTTTAATTAAAATAGGCAAAATTTTACTGGCTCTTATTGGCTCTTATTTTGCTTATCGTATAGTAAAAAAATACTGGGTATGAACAAAGGTAGCATTTCAATTAGTTCTTTAGTTGTTCTTTTTGTGTTGTATTTTATTTTAAAAAACAGATTATAGATATGAAAATTGAAAAAGTTTTAACATTTGGAGTTGTAGGGTACGCACTTTACCATTTTTTTTTAAAAAAACCAGCTACGGAAGTTGTCCACCTTGTTGAAGAGGAAGTGGACACTATTCTTCCAGATGATGGGGAGCCAAAGACTTCCTTTAGATACAATGGTATGTCTGCGCTTAGAAGCGATGGACAAGGTATGCCTTTGCCGTGTGGACAAAACGGAAACCCATTTACCTCTCAAGGTATAGAAGGAAAGTTTACTAAAAAACAAGACCTTGTTGCACCTACAACATTTTTTGCCGTACTAAATATTGGTAGTTCTAGGGAAATTTCTCAAGGCATTACACCCTCTTATACTCACGGCTTACGAGTCGGGGATGAATTACAACTTTCTGTAAACGGGGGGCAGTTTACCGCTTTAGATGGTCAAGTAGTAACAATATTACAACTAGGAACAGACAACTGCACAAGTGATGGGCAAATTCAAAACCCAAAAACTTCGGTTGTTATAGACGTACCTATTATTATAGAGGGAGCGTCAGACTGGCAATACCCTTCTATGGAAGCATTTGGAACATTTTTTAAAATAAATTAAGATGAGTAAATTTGGAAACAACCCTTACGAGGGTAGCACATTTCGTGCAGTAAATAGCGACCTTTTAAAAGGCGTAAGTCGTGGTGGGTATCGTGCTGGAACTATCGGGGTATCTGATTTTCAAGGCAAGGTGTTGAATTACAACAAACCAGCACAAAAGGGCATCTTGGGAGGTGCTGGGGTGAGCGTAATGACCTCAAAGCCAGTATCTAGAGGTCTTTTAAACCCACAATCTTATACTTTGTATGGAAAAAGCACAGAGAAGAATCTGTTTAATAATTTATACAGAGGACGAAAATAATAATTTTTAAAAAAATAGTATGGAAACGAAGATGAAGGTGTTAGTTGTTGTTCTTATTTGTGTGGTAATTTTTGTTTTTATACAGAACAAGCGTTTAAAAGAACAAGGTAGTCAAGAGGAAGAGGAGGAGGAAGAGGTTACTTGCCCTAGCTTTGAAAGTAGTTACAAAGGGAAAGAGGACATTGAAGATGACGAAGGTGTTGACTTAGGGAGTTCTATTTCTTTAGGCGACTACGGCAAAGAGGTTTTGTACGCTCAGAAGCGTTTAAATTCTCAGTATGGTGGAGTAATAGCAGAGGATGGTAAATTTGGTTGCGAAACTTTTTTTGCCGTTTTAAATTTAACTGGATATGATTCAGTTGGGGGGTTTGAATTAAATGATTTAAAATAATGTCGAATACACAACTAGGCAATTGCCAAAAGGATAATCAAGGAAACCCAATACCAACAATAGGTGGGTCTTGTAACCTTGCCTCAATGCATCTTGACGCTTCGGTAATAGACACGCCCGAACCTTTGATGACTGAGGTAAATAAAAGCGGTTTAGACTGGGAGTTTTACAATCTAGAACCCAACGCAACTGCTGGAGCGCAACCAGCCTCACAAAATGATTTTTATGGGAACTTGTATTCTTTGGCGAGTTTTTTCTCGGACGAAGGTCACAACCCCGTTTTACCACCAGAGGTAAATTCTATTCAAAAAACTTTTACACCTTCACCATCAATTATACAACCCCATTTAATGGACACGACACCCCCAGACTGCGCTTGTAATAAAAACTCAAATGGGTTTTTTAAAAAAAATAAAGACTTATTAATCTTTGGGGTTTTAGGACTTCTTTTATACAAAAATTTTAAATAATGAATAAATTAGCAAACCCAGATGGAGTTGGCTCAGGCGACTCCAATGAAGGAGGACAAGACAAAACTATGGTTAGAGTAATCGTTGGCGTTGTCGTTGTTTTAGCAGTATACTTTTTATATAAAGTAGTTCGCAACAAATCTTTTAAAAAACTAATCAAATGAATTTATTTAGCACTTTTTACGGGGGTAGTGAAAGTAGTAGCACTCCAAAAAAAAGACGTAGTGTTAGCTCTCTAACGTCACCCAGAAACGGAAGAAACCCTAGAATTGGAACGGGGGATATTTACGGCAAACGCGGAGCTGGTGGCTTTGGGAATCAAAGAGTGGGTGGCCCTGACACTCAATGGCCTTGTAATTGTACAAACGCTAGTGGAGGAGATGATGGTATGGACGATTTAAGCGTACAAGCTGGTAGTGTAAATCAAGCCAATAGAAGGTGTATAAAAAGAGGAGAGACGCAAGGAAGAAGTTGTACTTCTTTTTATACTGGAGGAGGTGCAAATAATTTTAGACGATAAAATAATTTAAAAAATGGGAAAGCTCAGTAAAAATAAAAAAGTAATTTTAGGTGTTGCGGTTGTTTCAATGGTAATTTTCTTGCTTTATAGAATGGGTAAAAGAAAAGTTGGGTATTGGAAATATTTAGATAGTGCAGCCGTTTATTACTCTGGTAAGTCAGGCGATATAATCGCTTTTCAAAGTCCAGAATCGTTTAATGCACATAGGTTAACTTTAGGTCAACCACAAGATTGGACGGGTATTGAGGACGTAAAAGAACCTTACGAAACCTTCAACAAATACTACAAAAAAGGTGACGCTATTGTAGACGTTTAAGTTTTTTAAAAATTAAATTAAGGAAATATGTTTTTACAAATAATTGAGAATCCAGAGGGTTTTATAGATATTAAAACTTTAATACTAGCAGTTTTTGCTATTGCTGAGGCGGTAGTACGTTTAACGCCCTCAGAAAAAGACAACTCTATCGTAAATAAAATTGTTATGCTGGGGGGGTATCTTTTAGATTTCGTTATACCGAATAGGTCTAAAAGAAAAGGAAAGAGGTTTAAAGTAAAGGCAAACGAAGAGTAGGATGAATTTTGACGCACTTATAGCCACAATTGGCGACGTACAAAGAGATGGGGTTCCCGTTCACTTAGAGTTTTCATATAAGCAAATTGCTATGCTAGGAACGTCTATATTCGTTGCCCTTCTTTTAGCTTTGCTTATAGCTAAAAAGCTTTAGTTATGACTTTTCAAGGTGTTCAAGATTATTTAATGGGTTTTACTTTTATGATAGGCGCACCTTTTGTCCCCTTGGCGATTGACTCGTGGTCACAAACTTTGAATATTTACGAAATATCTGATGTTTTTACTTTAATAATACAATTTCTGTCTGCTATTCTATTGGCAAAAAGAATTTTAAAAAATAAAAAAGATGAGGAGTAAACTTGAAGTTTTAGCTTTGTTACTTACAATTTTTGCGTCTGTGGTTGTTATTTGGGATAAATTCTATAAAATAGAGAAAGTATGATATATTCACCAGATGTTTTTTGTTTTAAAATTCAAGTTGCAAGTGTCGTATCAAGCACTACAACGGAATTTGAAAGTGTTGGGGATATTCAAAAAGTCGTTGGAACACCTTGTACTATTAGTTAATATAATTTTTTTAAAAAATGCCTATAAATAGTCCAGATATATTTGATTCAATAGGAGATGCCGTTGTAACGGGGGGCGGTTCTGGGTCAGACACTTTTGTAGGTTTAACAGACACACCAGCAACCTATTCGGGTTCGCAAAATATGGTTGTAGTAGTAAACGCTGGGGGTACTGGGTTAATTTTTGAAACAAATTCTGGCGGTATATCTAATTTTGTAAGCCTAAGCGACACCCCATCAAACTACGTAGGTCAGTCAGATAAGGTCGTTGTGGTAAACGCTGGAGAGACTGGGTTGACTTTTGTAGACCAAGTAACACCCATACCTGACACCTCTACTTTCGTTGCCTTAAACGACACCCCATCAAACTACGTAGGTCAGTCAGATAAGGTCGTTGTGGTAAACGCTGGAGAGACTGGGTTGACTTTTGTAGACCAAGTAACACCCATACCTGACACCTCTACTTTCGTTGCCTTAAACGACACCCCATCAAACTACGTAGGTCAGTCAGATAAGGTCGTTGTGGTAAACGCTGGAGAGACTGGGTTGACTTTTGTAGACCAAGTAACACCCATACCTGACACCTCTACTTTCGTTGCCTTAAACGACACCCCATCAAACTACGTAGGTCAGTCAGATAAGGTTGTTGTGGTAAACGCTGGAGAGACTGGATTGTCTTTTATAGACCAAGTCACCCCCATAGCTGACACCTCTACTTTCGTTGCCTTAAACGACACTCCATCAAACTATACTGGCCAAGAAAGATATTTTGTTCAAGTAAATTCTGGAGCAACGGGATTGCAGTTTACGAGTGAGGCACTCGTTTCTACTTTTTTAAATCTAGACGACACCCCATCAAACTATACTGGCAAGGGAAGGAGCCTAGTTATGGTAAACGGAAGTGCGACTGGGTTGACTTTTGTAGACGAAGTCGTTGACACCTCTACTTTTGTTACCTTAAACGACACCCCATCAAACTATACTAGCCAAGAAAATAATTTTGTTCAAGTAAATTCTGGAGCAACGGGATTGGCGTTTACAAGCGTATTTATCGTTTCTACTTTTTTAAATTTAGACGACACCCCATCAAACTATACTGGCAAAGAGAAATTTATAACTCGTGTAAACTCTAGTGCAAATGGGTTAGAATTTATTGCGCCAACTTTTTTAGAAGATATTGACACCCCGTCTTCCTACGTAGGTCAGTCAAATTACGTCGTTGTGGTAAACGCTGGAGCGACTGGTTTGACTTTTACGAAAAAAGATGAGACATTTATTTCCCTACTTGACACCCCCTCAACGTACGTGGGGCAGAGCAAAAAGATTCTTGAAGTAAACGCTGGAGAGACTGGGTTGTCTTTTGTAAACCAAGTCACCCCCATAGCTGACACCTCTACTTTTGTTACCTTAAACGACACCCCATCAAGCTATACGGGTCAGTCAAATAAGGTCGTTGTGGTAAACGCTGGAGAGACTGGATTAGCTTTTGTCACAGAATCGGTTGGGAGTAAAATACAAACTACAAAGCTATCTTTAACGGCTCAGTCAGTACAAAAATTGTATACCACGGGTCAGGGCGCAAACCCTCAAACCTTAGTTGCTGGAGTTACTGGAAAGATTGTTGTGCCTTTAAGTATAACCTATATAGCAACCTACTCTTCGGGTTTTCAAGAGGCGAGTACGGCAGATTTATTTTGTGGGTTTGATGCCGTTAATTCCCAAAGTGCTGGGGCAAGGTGGACGAGTGTAAAAAATATGATGAACGGCAAGGCGGTGGGTACATACACATATACACCAATGGGTTTAAATGTAAATACAGATTTCTCGTCCTCTGGAAAAGCTTTTATGCTTTGGAGTGACATTGCTTTTAATGGTCAATGGATTATGGATGTTTATTTTTCATATGCTTTAACTGACGCTTAATTTTTAAAAAATGCCTATAAATAGTCCAGATATATTTGATTCGATAGGAGATGCCGTTGTAACGGGGGGCGGTTCTGGGTCAGACACTTTTGTAGGTTTAACAGATACACCAGCAAACTACACCAGCTCGGCAGATAAAATTGTTGTTGTCAATGCTGGAGCAAATGGTCTGTCTTTTGTGGATAGAACTTTTTTTCTTACGGGTGGTTTAGAGAAAAACTCAATCACAGAAAGGTTAATTCCTTTTAATAGTTTTGCCGAAAGTGCAAATTATAGAGATGGAACTATATTTTTAATCCCAGAAAAATGTGAGGTTGTGTCCGTTCAAATTATTACAAGAGACGATTTTGGCACAACACCTTTTGATGTTTTAAAAGTTGCTAAAAGCGACTTAGGAACCTCCTCTGCTGGAGCTACACCGCTAGAAAGCATAACTTTAACCAACGGACTAGGTGGTACTACTTACACTCTTAATTATAGTAATACCTCAACTTTTGATAAAAACGAGATATTTGCTTTAAGGTGGGAACCAGCAACAAACCCTTCATACACAGAGGTAACTATTACCTTCAAAGCAGTAGCTTAGGTTTTTTTAAAAAAACACATTACATTTAAAAAATGAAAAAGAAAATTTTAATTGGAGTTTTAGTTATAGCAATTTTAACTTTAATTTACTGGCAAGTAGTCCAGTATATCCAAAACAACACTATCGGAAAACCTTTTGAGTTTGAACCCGATGACGAAACTCCCCCTCCTACAAATTACCAATTAGGTTGCGGAACCAGTAGCTTCCCTACAACTTGTAGTGGGTTAAGTATGAATACTCCCGTTACAAACGTGGGTTGTTGTGGGGATGTTGTAGGGGCGTTTCAAGACCAGCTAATAACATTAGGTCAACCTATTACTAAAGATGGGAAATATGGAAACGGAACAAAAGACGCTCACCAAAACGCTTTAACGGAAATGGGCGGTACTTGGAATATAGACCCCGTAGTAGTAGACGCGGAGCCTAATACACAAATGTCTGGAGTGGACGCAAATGGAAATATGTGGTATATCGACCCAGAGTCAGGGGCAGTTATTTACGTTTAATTTTTTAAAAAATGCCTAGAGGAAATAGAATATCGGAAGTTCAAAGAGATAAAGTAAGGATGAAGTTCTCCTTGCTGAAACTTGATAAGGCAACTTTTATGGGTCAAATAGGAGCTATGGGAAACGTTCCAACAATAAACACCTTTCAAGACTGGGTGGGTGGTGTTCGTGCTTTTAGACCAAAACAATACCAAGTAGACTTCTACGTCAATCATTCTAAATTACCCAATGCTATAATTCAGCTTTTTTTAGGCGTTAGTCCAGCGATGATATCTATTGTAGGCACACCACGGGACGTATACCGCGACACTATGGCTACAATTAATAGACTGAACCAAGCCTCATCTGGTGAAAACCAAAACATTGCGATAAATATGGCTTTATGTCTTAGCACAATGGGCGAGATAGGGTATTCACAAAATAACGTCCCTAATTTTCGCAGACCCTCAAGTATGCCAGAGGGAAATTGGGATATTTTAAAAAATAAAATAAGCGATGCAATAACAATGGGTGAAGCGATATGGACTGCTGGACAAACCACTCCATCGCTTTATGCTCAACCAAATTTAGCTTCTACGATAAACGAAAACGCTCCAGAAGTAGCTGAAGTTGTTGAAGATGATGTATTTATAGATATGGATGGAGAGGCTCAACCTACGGCTCCCGTTGTAACGTCTACGACCGACCCCGACCAATTAGTAAATTTAGAAATTGAGGCTGGTTCTGGTATTACTCCTAGTTTTGTAGGGGTATCTAATTTAGGGGGAGTTGATGAGCGAGAAGACCTATCTATACTTGTAAACAAACTTAGATTAGCGTTAGCTTTAAAAAGAAAGGGGTGGTCTTTATTGTTTATTAAACAAACTCTTAATTTTATTAGACTAAGAGGTTTTAGAATTTCGTCGCGGAGGAGTTCTCTTGATATAAAGGGAAGAGGCACAAGGACTGGTTTGTCAGATACGTTCCTCACACAAGGCATTGAGTCGCTAGTTAGCGCAACAAGGTTTAATAGCCAAACTCTTATTAATCAAATTAGGGGTACGTTTCGGGGGAGTCCTCAATACGAAGCTATAAACAATTTTTACGAGTTTGGGGTAGGTTCTAATTTAAGGAACACAAGGTTTACGGGCAGAGGGGATACTCTCAGGGGGGTTATTGCTTTGCCTTGCGCCCTTTCAGAAGATGCTGATTGCAAAATACTTAATTTCCCTTCTGTTGATGACGTTAAGGGGAAGTACGAAGGTATTTTATCGTCAGAAACGGGAACCACAACTACCGCAAGTGCGCCAACCCGTAATATAGACTATGGTAGTGCTGAAAGAAATCAAAGGAGGGGTGGAACAGACGCTAGTGCACAATATGATTTTTATTTCTTAGGCTACGCCCACAATGAAAGCGGTGCGTTGTATCAACGACAATCTCAAACTCTTTTTTATACTCCAACAATAGACCCAGAACCACGTAGGGTTTATGTTTTTTGGCTGGGAAAAGTAGGGCTTGATGGAAAAGCTACGGCTTATCAACTACAATGGGGAAGCATAGATAACGCTACAATCCGAACATTAAAAGAGCTAGAAGAATATTTTAAAAATAATCGTGAAAGGCTATCTTCGGAGGGGGTTCTTAAATTACATAGCGTAGAAAATGATTTGCAAAAAATATTATTTTCAAAAAGCCTCAGTAGAGTTAGTTCCCCAGCTATAACGTATGTAAGACCAATATATAAAATGGGTGATGGAGCAAAAAACTTCGTACTCGGAATAGATAAATTAGAGGAAGACACCACTCCGTTTTTTCAAAATGCTCTTAGATTGCAAATGGAAGCGGATGGTGCGATAGAAGCAGAAAGGGTTGCTGAAGAGGAGCGACAAGTAAGATTAAGACCCCTTACCAAAGATGATTTAATCTCTACTTCTAAGAGTTCGCTTGACGAGTTAACCTTTGGTTGGGAGCTAGAGTTATATTTAAAACAAGGAAACATAAGGACGTTAGTCTCGGAGCTAAACGCAAACAACGAAGCTGGAGCGTTGAAGTTTGCGACTGGTACAAATAGTATGCCCGTAAATGGAGGTCAGTACGGGATGGTGTATGATGGTAGCATAAGTAAACCAAGTGATAGTATAGGGCAAAGGAATAGAAGTGATGAGAATTTCCAAGGTTATGACGCTAAAGAGCTTGTTAGTCCAGTATTGTATGGAAGCAAGGGGATTGATTTAGTTACAAAGTGTTGCACCGCTTTAATGAAGTCCTCGGTTAGAATAAACGGAAGTGATGGGTTACACGTACACTTTGACGCTCACGGAAGGAATCCATCTAAGTTTAAGCCAAAGGCGTGGCAAATAGCCAATATGTTTATTAATTACACGATTCTTCAGCCTATAATTGATAAGTACCAAAGTACCCCTAGAACAAGGAAAAAGGTAGGTGGAAACTGGAATCAAGGAGTTGGTTGGGCGAAGTCTTTTACAGATGACGAGATAGTCAAATTACAAGCGTTTTCTGACGCTAAAAACGAAGACTATATGGAGCTATATAAAGACATATATAAAGGTGACCGCAGTGTTCGGACTTGGAAAGTTGGTGCGTCACGCGAACATTACCACGGAAGTCGTTATAGAACGGTGAACATACATTCAGCAGTATATGACTCTGGTACGATTGAATTTCGACAAGGCTCCCCTTCAACCGACCCTTTGTATATAAACAATTGGATTAAATTTTGTTATTATTTAATTATGGCTTCAAAAAAAGGCTATTTAAAAAACACAACTGACGAGGCAGAATTATGGTCTTATTGCGAATGGATGTTGCCCGATGAAGTTGCCTCCTACATTGCTAACGCTACATATATGATAGATGGAAGAAATGTAGAGAAAAGTTTTTCTAGGGACTTTATTGTAAGAGAAGACAGATAATTATGAAAAGATTTTTAAAAAAGAAAGGTTCTAAACTTGGAACGGGAACCGCAACAACCTCTTTTTACGTCAGTCGTGACGCTAAAGGTCGTATAAAAAAATGGGTTAAAGTCGGTAGTTCTTTAAAAGCTGATAGGCGTGGAAAGGCAAAAAACAAGCCTAGAAAACGCCAACAAGGAAACCAAGGTGACTATTAATTTTTAAAAAATAAATAACTAATTCAATGACTACGGAAGAAAAAAAAGGAAAAGATATAATGGTGGTAGTTTATGTAGCCGTTCTTTTTTACTTTGCTTACAAAGCTTTTAAATAATTAAATAGTGAAAATGAACACAATAATATTGTCTGCTATTTTACTTTTGCTTGTCATCATAGTAGCTATGATACGAGCGAGGGGTAGATACAAACGCAAACTTATTGGCTTGGTTGACTCAGAGTGGAATACGTGGGGGAGGCAACTTTCAGAAGATGGACACCTTGTTATTTCGGGAGCAAGAGAAACCGAAGAGCCTTTTGCAAAAAGAGTAGGAGATTTTTGGAAATCGGAAGGTTATAACTACGATGGTTATGACACAGACGAGCCTTGGAGCGCGGTATTTATATCTTATTTTTTAAAAAATGCTGGGGCAGAGGATTTTGAAGGTAGTGCATCGCACTCTTCGTATATTAGACGCGCGGTGCAGAACAGAAAAAAAAATATGTTAGAAGCTAATTACGTTGCCTATCGACACCACGAAAAAGTGGCAGAGGTTGGGGATTTAGTCTGTTATAGTAGGATGTCTAAAACCGACCTATATGACGAAACAAGCTCTTACAAGTCGCATTGTGATATTGTTGTTCAAAAAAACTCAAACAACATAGAAGTTATTGGAGGCAACGTATCTAACGGAGTAACAAAAAAAATAGTAAGCACTACAAATGGTAAAATATTAGACCAGTCTGATAGGTGGTTTGCTATAATTAAAAATAATCAAACTTTTTAAAAATGCCCAACGGACAAACTTTTACAGACTACTTTGACATTGAACCAGAAATCTCTGGTGGTATGCCAACAGACATTGCTAACGGCTCCGATATGGACTCGGCTCCCGTAGGTCTTAATTGTGCTGACATAATGGCTCAGTATTGCTTATTTGAACGCTCAAACTGCATTACGGATAGCCGTAATAGGGTTATACCTGACTCTTCGGGTATTACTGAGTTTATAGAGAGCTATCCCGATTGTATTTCGTACATTAACGACCCATCTCCAGAAACAGAAATCCCAAATACAAACAATATGAATAACGAATTTTTTAAAATAAAAAGTCCTAATTTTTTAGGCGGTGCAAATATGCGTCAAGCTATAATGATTTTTCTGGGTTTAGCAGTCCTTTTAGTAGTAACGCAAGGCAAGGTTGTATCTGGAACGGCTAAGGCTATTAAAAAAGCAGTATAATGCCTACTATCGCACCCAATCGCACGGCTCAGTTTAATCCGTGCTATCTAAAAGCCAACAGATTAAATTTAGCCTTATATGTAGCTGGAGGTTATGCTCTGTACAAGTATGATAAAAAAATAGCCACGTATCTATTGGGTGGGTTATTAACTATTTTTGCTTTGGCTAAAGTTAAAATGCTACCTCAAGAGATAGCAAAACCCGTTTCTCAAGTCTTGAGTATAACTCAACTCTCAAGACAAGAAATTAGCAAAATAGTTTGTCCTCCGACTAATACGCCACAACCTGACCCAGACCAAACCCTTGCCACATTGCAAGACAGAGACAGATTTAGAGGGACACAGAAACAATGAAAGTAACCTCTCATAAACTCGCGTATATGGACTCGGACAACCCATATAGGTTGTATTCCGAATTTTTTGATACAGACACCCAAGCTAAAGAACGAGAAATTGTTTTAAAAAGTGAAGGTTATGACGCTATGAGAATGAATTTAGAATCTAGCGACGA
>TARA_R110000765_G_scaffold83763_1_pt1 | contig 20796 bp, 17 predicted proteins | sample TARA_R110000765 | Tara Oceans TARA_R110000765 (sample SAMEA4398168) | marine metagenome | biome: Polar Biome; feature: [MES] marine water layer (ENVO:01000295) within the mesopelagic zone...; material: water (ENVO:00002006), including particulate matter (ENVO:01000060) such as...... | reverse complement strand
AGCAAAGGAGGCAAACAATGCCTGAGTATCGAGAAATACCATGTGAACATTGTGAAGCCAATAAACGTGAAATAGAAGAAGATGGCCTATGGGAATTTTTAGGGTGCGAACCCATAGAAGCCAAGCCGGGTTGGTGCCGATTGGAATACCAATTAAAAGAATAAGTTAAATAAAGAATGTTATAAAGTTGGCAGTTACACAAAGCATGTTACAAGGCCTATCAATATTCAACACAATTTTTGATCGTACAGCATTGTGTAATTGTTTTATTTTAGTTGTGTCTTTTAATGAGTACCATAAATTAACGTATTTAACGTTTGTAGTTATTTTAATTTAAATGAGTTGTTAATAAATTAGGCACAGAATCAAAAATTGCTAAAGGCGTTTCTGCTAACTTACAAGCCGCAGTAAACAATGGCTTGGGCAACGGCAATGTACTTGAAATATTCGGTTACTTTCGTAAGCTCGAAAGTTAGCATAATCAAATAACGATATTTTAAGGCTTTTTTTTACACGGAGCTGTTAAAGCTTTAATCCTGACCACTTCAAATAGCAAATAGCAAATAACGAATAGCAAAAATTTAATATAAAAAGCAGTGGCAACAACCTAATTAATTTTTACAACGCTCATAAGCTGGAATATTAATAAAGTCATCATCGCCTCGCGCAATAGCCGCTTTCAAACTAGCTTTTCTACCACGGCGATCGCTAATACTTTCACCAAACACATCAAAATGTGCTTCCTCCATTACCGCAACAGCGTCGTCATGTCTTATCACACCAAGCTCCTTACCCGCATGCATAAAACCTTGAGTTCTAAATTTTTGTTTATCATCTTTTTTGTGTTGGGTAGCAAGCTCAAAAACCTGCACTAACTGCTGATAGCAACTTTGTAAATATTCTTGTTTATTCATTGTTTAGATCCATCTTATTTGGTGCGGTTAACTACAGGTTGGCTTTAAACTCACATGTTATTGCTTGTAGGTTCATTATCAATTTAATTAAGTTAATAGCTTCAAGAAAAACTTCGCTCTAAAGTAACCCAATCCAAATGCCAACTACCATCGAAAGTACAGCGTTCAACACTGCTGGCGAAAGTGCAGGGAGCGCGAGCAATAAAATTGTTTTATAGGTTTGTTAAGATAAATAACGGAGTAATAAATTTTGATTTCTCTGATGCAAAATTACCTTTAGTAATATTTATTTTGTCTTTTTGATTGATTTAACATCAAAAACTAAAAGTATTTCATTTTAATCTATTGATTTTTATTGGTTTAAATTTAAGATATTCATCTTTCTAGCTGAGTGTAGTTAGAAAGTTATCAATACATAGTAAAAAATTAATTACGGTAGGTAATAAAATGAAGCATACGAACTTTATAAAACTTAATAAAGTCTTTTCAATTCTAAGGGAACTTAATGGCGATTTCCCACTACCTTTAGCACAAGTATTATTAGAGGTTGGTCAAAACCCAGATGGGGTGACGGTCTCACAAGTTGTTAGTCGGACTGGCTTATCACAAAGCTCTGGCTCACGTCATTGTAGAGCGCTAACAGATATGGCAACACCAATTAAAGAAGGTTATGGTCTAGCCAAATGGTTACATTGCCCAAATGACTTTAGATCTAAACTTCTAGTCTTAAATGAAAAAGGGCAGGAATTGCATGCTAGGCTTGAAGCAGCATTAAAATAATTAACTTTTTAAAAACAAGTTAGCATATTCCTAGCTTGTTTTTTACTGCCTTTTCAATACTAAACAGGAATTTATTTAGTGCTGGTAAACTTACTTTAAATGTTTCAATAAGACTACAAAGTTTGTGTGGAAAGATTAACCCAGACCTTATTTTAAACCTATCATAATTGCTCAAAAAACATTCAATATTTTATTTTTTGTTCATTTTTATTATTTTTATTATTTTTATTAATCATTTCATTGAGTTAAATTAGAATGCAATTGACAATTTCTTACAAGTAAAGCACTCTTACGCATGCATAATATTTCTAAACATATTGTGTAAGCTTTAGAAGTGTTATGGATAACAAAAAAATATTACTATTCTGAATATCTCCTTGTTCTCTTAGACCCTTCATTACACATAAATATATTAAATTTTTGTAGTTCATTTTTTGGGATTAAACTTAATGGAAACATTAGATTTGAGAGAAGAGTATCGGACAGGTGAAGCGAATTTAGTCGCCGACTTTTATCTTCCATGTTTAAATCAAAGTGAACTTTATCAACGCTCTGTTGGTTATTTTAGCTCTACAATATTTCTACTTATTGGCCCCGAAATTATTAACTTCGCTAAAAGAGGCGGAAAAATTCAACTTGTCTGTTCTCCATCTTTATCTGCTGCTGATATTGATGCATTAGAGCAAGGCTATGATTGTGATATTCATAAAGCTAAACAAGAGATTATCCATACAGTTGACACTCTATTAAGTGATACTAAAGCAATTAAAAATACCGAAGCTTTGGCTACACTTATCAAATTAAAAATCATGGAAGTAAAAATAGCCTTTAGAAGAAACTCCGCAGGTATTTATCATGAAAAACTGGGTATTTTAACAGGTGGAAATTTTTCAGTTTCTTTTAAAGGCTCTGTTAATGAAACTTGGAGTGGTTGGCATGAACGAGGAAACTACGAATCACTCGATGTTTTTTGTAGTTGGAAAGACGGAAGAGATGAACGTCAAGTTAAGCGTCATAAGGAATACTTCCAAAAGCTCTGGTCAAATCAAGTTAAAGAATTAGAAATTATTGATTTCCCAGCGGTCGCTAAAAACAGACTGGAGGCAAGAGCTTTGAACTCAATCGATGAAATCATTTCCGAAAATCTTACTGACTATTTTTCCTTAGGAAATGCACAAGAAAAGAAAAAATCATCATCTTCGTTAAATAAGAGAAGACCATTACCTCATCAAAAAGATGCTTTAGATGCCTGGAAAAATCAGAATTACAAGGGGATTTTCGAGCATGCCACAGGCAGTGGTAAAACGTTTACCGCTTTAATTGCTTTGAAAGACCATTTAATCAATGGCGGTGTAGCCATTGTTTTAGTTCCAGATCGTTTATTGCATAAGCAATGGGCTGAAGAAATAAAAGAAGAAATCCCCGAAGCGACAATACTGAAAGCTGGCGATGGTCATATTAGATGGCGTAAAAACCGTAGATTGCAACATTTTACACAACCAGGTGAAGGGTTTGGGCAACGCGTTGTATTAGTAACAATGGGAACGGCTTATAAATCCGATTTTCTAAATGCTCTTTCAGACGGTGGTCATCTTATGATTGTTGCAGATGAAGTGCATGAGATAGGAAGTAATAAAAATTCACAAGCATTAACAATACGAGCAGGTAAAAAGTTAGGTTTAAGTGCGACACCTGTGAGATATAGTGATCCAATAGGTACCCAAAAAATAATTGATTACTTTGGTCCTATAGTACAACCACCATTTACATTAATAGACGCTATTAAAAGTGGTAGATTAGTGGAATATGAATACCTGCCTCAGGCTATAAGGTTTACTGTTGAAGAGTCTGAAAATTGGGAAATAGCGACCAAAGATATTTCTAAAGAATTTGCGCGTTCTAAAAGGGATGATAATGGCTCTCCGATCGCATCGGCAAGATTGCAAAACATGTTAATTCAAAGAGCTAGAATTGCCAAAAAAGCAGCAGCAAAAGTACCATATGCAATAAAGACTATTATTGAAAATTATACCGAAGGTGAAAGCTGGTTAGTATATTGTGAAGATCAATTTCAGCTAGGTGAGGTAATGACAGCTCTAGAAAATAAAGGGCTATCTCCATGTGAATATCATACAAATATGGAAGGTGATGCGGCAGCTTCATTAGAATGGTTTAAAAAATTTGGCGGAATTATGGTTTCTATTCGCTGCTTAGATCAAGGCGTAGATATTCCAAAAATTTCCCACGCAATTATTCTAGCATCATCTCAAAACCCTCGACAATTTATTCAACGTAGGGGACGAGTATTACGTACCTGTCCAGGAAAGTATAAAGCTGTGATATATGATGCTGTAATGGTTCCTATTTGTTTAGAGAAAGAACCGGGACAGTTATCACTTTTAAAAAGTGAGCTTCAAAGAAGTATACAATTTTCAAAAACAGCCATTAATAAATCTGGCTCAAATAAGTTAATTAACATAGCAATAGAGTTAGGAATAGACCCTGAAGAATATGGTCTATTAGACTCTGATGGTATTGAGGAGTAATTATAATGAAACATAAAAGTGACCCACTAGAAGTATTGTTGAGATTAAATTCAGAGCTTGAAAAAAACCTTGATGAAAGCCTTATTAAAGAGTGTTACCAAGTACAAAAAGAACATCAATATGACAAAGGTAGAGACACAGTAACTAAGATAAAAGCTATTGTTGAAGAACGTGTGGTTGAGCAGCAAGGAAGTAATTTGATATGAAACTACAAGAGTTAACTATTTATAACTTTATGCCGTATAAAGGCGAGCAAAAAATAGAATTTCCTCAGCATGAAACACAAAACGTAATGTTACTTTTTGGTGACAACATGCGAGGAAAAACCAGTTTTCTAAATTCAATACGTTGGGGATTTTATGGCTTAGCACTTGGTCGCCACTCAAGAACGATTCCTAGAGCGAACCTTGTTAATAGTATTGCTGCCTCAGAAAGTGATTGGTCAATGTCAATTATCCTTAAATTCACTCATGAAAATAGACAATATGAACTACGTAGGCAGTTAGACAAGAAAAACCATGTATCGATTCCAAAAAATGATAGCGACTTTGATGAGACTATTGGCCTTAAAATTGATAACCAAGTAATAACTGGTGATTTAATTATTAATGAAATAAACCAAGTTTCTCCAGAAGAAGTGTCACGTTTTTTCCTATTTGACGGTGAGTTATTACAAGAATATGAGAACCTACTTTTAGAAGGCGATGCTCAAGGTGAAAAAATTAAAGAGCATATAGAGCAAACTCTTGGTGTACCTGCTTTAGTAAATGGAAGAAATGAGTTCACCTCTTTACTTAAAGATGCTCGAAGAATCCAAACTAGAGATGCTAAAAACTCTTCAGAAGCAAAAATGCATGCTGAACGACAAAGAATTAATGAAACACAACAGTTAACACTTGAAAAAGATATTGATGATCTAGAAATCCTTCAACGTGATGTTCAAAAGCAAATTGATGATATAGAAGATCAGCTTAAAAATACCGAAGCAGTACAAAAGAAAAAACATGAACTTGATGTTTTAAAAGGTAAACGAGAAACAATTGAGGATCAGCTCGCATATGATGCTGATGAACAAAGAGAGTTATTTCGAGATTCATGGAAAGATGTTTTATTTAAAAGTGTTGAACCGATTGTAAATAATTTGAAGACAAAGCGAGATTCTTTGTTCAATGCAACAAAAGCAAAGGCAGTACTTGACTCCCAAATAACAGCTTTACAGAAAAGTTTAGACAACCCTATTTGCCCCACTTGTACTCAAACTATTCCACAACTAGAAATGAATGGAATTGAGCAAAAAATTATAGGATTAAAAGCTGAAGCAGAATTATCAAATGTAAATTTAGATGACGTCACTACAATAAACTCGCAAATAGATAAATTATCTAAAATCAAATCAAGTAATGAAGGTAGCAGGATTTGTGAGCTAGTTTCAAAACAAATGAAAATGAATGTTAACATCATTAAAATTGAGACAGAGCTTGATGATATAGAAGAAGAAATAAAAGGATTTGATACCGATGCAATTATGCGTCAAAGAGAGAAAAAAGATAGGTTGGGTAATCAATTATTTAAACTCGAAAATGACATTAAAGAAACTAAAGTTTCACTCAATAAATTAAGCGATGAACAAGCTCATATTTCAGCTTTAATATCAAAAACTTCGGGTAGCCAAGGGAAATCTAGTACTATCAGAGTAAACTTATATCAAGACTTGGAAACTATATTTAAAACAGGAATTGATGAACTGAGAGATGCTTTAAGAAGTCAGGTAGCAGACTATGCGTCAAGTGCGTTTAGTGAACTTACTACAGAAAAGACTTATACCGGGTTAGAAATTAACAAAAATTATGGCCTGTCAATTATTGATCAAACAGGAAATGTATTAAAAGAGAGAAGTGCTGGCGCTGAACAAGTGGTTGCTTTGTCATTAATTGATGGCTTAAACAAAACAGCTAGAAAAACAGGACCAATCGTAATGGATACTCCTTTAGGGCGTTTAGATCCCAAACACAGGAGTAATGTTCTCAAGTACCTACCCAAAATGGCCGATCAAGTTATTCTACTCGTACATGAGGGGGAGATTGATCCGAGTCGAGATTTATCTAACTTTGCAGAGAGAATAGGTGCGCGTTATCAAATAGAACGAATTTCAGCTACAGAATCTCAAATTGTGAGGAGTAACTAATGAACGAACCTGACAGAATAGGACTAACACCTTTAGTAGCACAACAACTTGATGAATTATTAACAGAACTTAATCCAGATAGTGACTCTAAAAAAGAGAAAGTTAAGTTGATTAAATTTGATATATATAGGTTAGCTGTTGCACTCGGTATAAAAGATAATAAAACCCCTCCTGCGCTAAACGATAAAAGTAATTCAGTGTTTAGGGTTAATGAATTAGATCGAGATAGAACATTATTCACCGTGGTTGAATGTTTGGATTCATGTCCAAGCGATGTCACTATTTATGGTTATATCGAACGATTGGCTGAGCAAGGTATTAAAGAGTTTTACGAACACTTTCAGCAACGTGGTGAATTACCATTAACAGAATACTTTCTAGATAAGAGTTAAAGTATATGTCAGTTTTGAAAATGTTTTTTTGCATAGTCAGCGAAACTCAAGCATCAGAGATCACTATACACAGAGATCTTAATTCTATTTACACTCTGTGGGAAACTGAAAAGTCTGACGATAAAGTCGGGATAATTCATATTGGTTTTATCCGGCCTAAAGTACCTAGTTATGATGATATACAGCACTCTAATGGGGATGTATTGGTATCTGCAAGCGTCAAGTGGGCACTTCCAGAGGGTTATAACACTAGCAATAATGCAGCCTATGAACATAATAAACTTCCTCTATTTCAGCTTATAAAGGGTTTTGGTTATGACATTGTCTTGGATGATGATAAGTTATTCAGCCAACAACCAGATATTGATCTTTCCGCTAATGCAGATAGCAATCACACCATAGCATCAGCAGCACTAGAAGTACTTGAGTCTGTTGCTAAGCCAATGTCAAAAGAAGAAATCTATGGATATATTATTGAGCGGGGCCTATTTCAATTTGGTGCAAAAAAACCAATCAATGTTTTGAACGTTGAATTAAATAGGCATTGTGAAGGAACTAGTTATTCTCAAGCTTCATCAAGTAAATTCTTTGGCAAAAATAAAGCAGGTCTTTTCTTTGCATTAAGTACAGTACCCAAAGAGGTCGAAGGCTGGTTAAAAGAACTTCAGGAATCTAATGTTGAGTTAACTGAAGCATGTATGAATTCTGGCATATTTAATGAAAAGTCATACTTCAAAAATAAACAATTTATGTCCGATACGCAGATAAGAGAGTTAGAGCTAATTCGCTATCAAACTCTAAAGCGATCTATAAATATTGAAGATCCATCTGAACTAATACCTTTATTGCCCACCTCTATTTTAGAGGCTCATATAACTCAGCTTGGCTTAACCGTCAGAACAAGCAATGTTTTTAATGTGCAAAGTATATTTAAATTAAAAGATGCCATAGGTTATTCATTGGAAGATATGATGAAGTGGTCTAATTTTGGCAAAAAATCTGCTAAAGACCTGTGTGAATTATTAGATGCCAGTGTTGAGAAACTGTCTTATATGCTTCCTGTAAATTCTGGTGATAGCAATACAGCGATAATTAACGTTAATGAAGAAGAAATAACAGAAGCTCCTAATTTTGAACACGTTTCCAAAACGCCCTTAAAGATACATTTTGAAAATTCATTGTCATTATTAAAAACAAATGAACGAACAATATTAGAAGGACGAACAGGGTATAACGGCGCTGTAAAAACCCTAGAAGAAATGGGAGCTGTTATAGGTGTTACTCGTGAGCGTGTTCGCCAAATTCAGAAGAAAAATGTCGAAAAAATTATCAAAACTGAATTCTGGGATGATTGTATCGCCATAAAAATTGGTGAGTTATTACTCAGTAGAGAGCAACCTCTATACCTGGAAATGTTAGAGGTTGAGGATGCTTGGTTTTCTGGCTTTATAGGTAATTACCAGCATTTAGCGGCAATTATCGGGCTCTTTTCTGAGAATCAAATTAAGATATTAAGAATAGAAGGTTCGGTCATAATATCTAGAATTTCTCAAGACGATTGGGATACTTTAATTCGGAGCTTTAAGAGAACATTAAAAAATAAGGCAAAAGAACAAAGTTGGACTAAAAGTGATATTAACTTAACCTTTAAATCTTCTTTAGAGGAGAAGGGGGCGGCAGAGCTTCTCCCTGTTCTTTGGAATAGCTTTATTGATATTCTTCAATTTAGTTCAAATGATATTTTACTTTCTTTTGGTAAATCGATTGAGTCAGTTTTGAATGTAGTTTTAAATGAGGCAGAAGCCCCTCTTCATTTTTCTGAAATTGCTAGGAGAGCTGAGCCATTACTTGGTCGTGAAATATCTGACCATAATGTTAATACTCGGCTCCAAGGGACAGAAGCAAAACTATTTGGGAGAGGCACTTATGGCTTAAAACGATTTATCCCTATATCTGAGCTTATTTGTAACCATATACGGGTAGTTGTTAGAAAGATAGTTTATGACGGACCTTTAGCAAAACAATGGCATGTAACAGAACTATTAAACTTATTAAAAGAAAAGTTTCCTTCTTTACCTGGTGAATTAGATATGTATTTATTGAATTTAATTCTTGAGGACACCGATCAGTTAACGTATTTAAATAAAAATGTCTGGGCAAGAGCTGACTCAGGACAAAAACCGACAGATCGTGTTGATATGGCTGATGCTTTTATAAAAATTTTAGAAGATGCTGGTAAAACATTAAAAGGTAAAGAAATTAAAGCACGATTAGAAGCGATTAGAGGTGTTCATGAATCATTGCAAATACAGCCAACCGAAAGAATGCTACAAGTTGGTCCGGATACATGGGGACTTTATGAACGTGATGTAAATATTAATCCTGAAAATATCTCCCAATATCTAGATAGCTTATATCTATATTTAGAGGATAAACAAAAGGGTATTCATGTTACAGAAGTAGGTGAATTCTTAAATGAGGTTAATTTAGGTTTAGAGTTACCTGAAAATTATACTTTGTTGAGTTTGGCGCAACGAGATGAACGTTTTCACCTTGGTCGCTCTATGTTTTTAGGGCTTGCAGGATGGGGAGAAGATAATCGGCGTTATACAAATGCACAAGCTGTGAGAAAAATATTAGATGAAATGGTTAGCCCTATGAATATTAATGAAATCAATGCAAGAGTTTACCACTTAACAGGAATAGTTACAGAGACCACTGTAACAGGGTGCTTAATTAGTGAAGGCGCTAAATATAATAAAGAACAGCGACTTTGGTTTAAAGAATAATCTGAAACTAAATGTTTAATAAAGTAGAAATTGTTTAATTATTGCCACACAAAAACCAAGTGGCGATGTAATCAGCACAAACTTACGTTCTAACTTACCTGCTCAATTAGCACTACGTGTAAAAAATGGTACCTAAAGTCGAGTAATACTAGATGAACAAGGTGCGGAAGTACTTAATGGTAAAGGGGATGCTTATCTTAAATCTGAAGGTAAGTTGGTTAGAATTCAATGTGCAAGAATTGATATTAAGAAAGAGGATTAACATGACAAATTTATCGGTTGATGCAAACCCAACTAAAGACTTCTTTATTTCTATGCTTACAAGAGATATTCCTCTTGATAGAGCAATTTTAGACCTAATTGATAATAGTGTAGATGCTGCTAACACATTAAATAATGACGACCTAAATGGTAAAGAAATAAAAATTACACTCGATGAAGATAGTTTTAAAATAGAAGATAATTGTGGTGGTTTTGATGTTGAAACAGCTCGACATTACGCTTTCAGGTTTGGAAGAGATTCTAAATCTGAGAGGCTAACACCAAACTCAGTAGGTCAATTTGGTGTAGGTATGAAGCGTACATTATTTAAACTGGGTAATGATTTTACTGTTCGTTCTGTATTTATCGATGGGGCATTCGAGTTAAATGTTGATGTTCAAAATTGGTTATCTTCTGAATCAGAAAAGTGGGAGTTTCAATTACAATCAATTGACAGGCCAAATGCCGAAAATGGAACATATATAGAAGTAACTGATTTATTTGATTCTGTTAAAGAGCAATTTGTAGATAACGAGTTTTTAAGAAATTTTAAAGAAGAGGTGGCAATTGCTTATTTTAAAAGAATCAACCAAGGCTTAAAAATTTATATCAATGGTGATGAAGTCGATCATTTTGATATTAAAGTAAAGCAATCTGACGAACTCAGTATCATCTCTTTATTCGATACATTTGAAGGAGTGTCTATTAAAGTAAAAGTTGGTGTTGGAGAACAAGATTTACATAAAGGAGGCTGGTATATAGTTTGCAATGGTAGGCTTGTAGAAAGCTCTGAACAATCTTCCAAAACCCTTTGGGGCACAAATAGCATCCCCAAATATCATGATAGATTTGCATTTTTTAGAGGAGTTGTAGAATTTGAATCTGAAGATTCTAGTAAGTTACCTTGGACTACTACTAAAACAGGGGTAGATTTGGATAACCGTGTATTTCGATATGCAAATAAATTAATGATTAAAGCAATCGAACCCGTCATAAAGTTTCTAAATCAGCGGGAAGCTGAAAGAAAGCAGGCTGCAGATAATAGATTGACGGAGAATGAAACAGTCCTTGCTTTAGCTATAAGAAATGCAGAATCTGTAAGTATTTATCAAGCTGACAGTGAACAAGATGAGTTTATTAGGCCTGAAAAAGTTGAAGCGAGAGCTGCTGCTTTCGTAAATGTGTCATATCAAGTCGAAACTGAACGTTTAAATAATGCAAAAGATATTTTAGGGGCAAATAGTGCTAGTGAGGTTGGAAAGCTGTCATTTGAATATTATTTTGAAAATGAGTGCTAACTATGAATAGCTCTAGAAAGATAAACTATTCAACAAGAGTTGCAAAAAACATTGAACGTAAAATGATAAGGGATCTATTAACGCGTTATTCATCTTCATTTCCTATGGATGAATATACTTACATTGGCTTTGGAGCGAAGTATTTTACAGATTTTCTTATGGTCCATAAATATCTACATATTGATAAATTAATCAGTATAGAAGGCGACGTAGGAAATAAACTCAAATATGACTTTAACAAGCCTTTAAATTGTATTGATATGAAATATGGTATGTCGACAGATATTTTACCGGATATTGACCTAGATAAGAACAAGTCAATTGTTTGGCTTGATTATGATGGTTTATTAGAAGAATATTGCTTGAGTGATATTGTTACTTTATCTGGGGAGCTGGAGGCAGGTAGTGTTTTATTCGTTAGCTATAATAGTCGTCCGCCTAAACCTGCTGAATTAGAAATAGAATTTCCTGAGATTGAAACTCAAAAAGGCAGATTGAAGGCCTTTCTCAGGAAAGTTCATGGTGAAAGCTACCTGCCTCATGATTTAGAATATCGAGGATTAAGTAAATGGGAAAATTACGCAAGCCTGCTTAGAAGGTTGATTATTAATTGTATTGAAAAGCGACTTGAAGTGAAAAATAGGGGGATAGCAGAAAAAGTTAAATTGAAACAATTAGTAAACTTCAATTATCAAGATGGTTGTGAAATGTCTACACTAGGCTTTACATTTTACACAACGGTCGAAGAGGCTGAAAAGATAGAACAGACTAATCTAAACTTATTTGATTTTTACCGTGATAACGAGGCCCCATATGTTATTGAGGTACCGAGCTTAACTTTGAAAGAAATTAAGGCATTACTTGAAATAATGCCTAAAGGGCGAAAAGGTAGAAAAAAAGAGCTTGAGAAAATTATCCCTTTAAGGGATATAAAACAATTCTCAAAAATATATAAATATTTACCTATTTTTACGGATTCGGAGTTGGTTTAGTTTTGTTGTAAATAGAAGCTTATACCCCTATTCAAATGTAACTTAAAAAAATCAGCAAAAGGTACACCAACTAGGTGTGCTTTTTGTTTTTGATAAGTTTCACGTAATAGTGCCAGATAAACCTCAGAATACTCACCTGAAAATACTTTCCAGCTCATTTCTACATTACTGTTAGAAGGGATATCTTCATAAGCTGGGGTAGTCTCTTCAGCTAATGACATACACAAAGCCCAGCGACATAGTACATTCCAGTTTTCGATCCCTGTTTTTCGTTTTAAGGTGCTTAATTGCTGCTTTTGCTTTTCAGAAAGGCGAATAGTCTCGATTGTAAGTTCCATTAGAAGTATCCCTCAGTGAATGCTGAACTTTGCTGTTGTTCGTTATATTGAAGATGATATTCACGGCAAATAGACGGACTTAATTGCTTATAATATTCCCCGTTTATTTCTTCATCGGTAGATAATAAAATGACCTGCTGACTCGCATTAGGGAAGTAGTTGTTAATCAATTTATTACGATGCTTACCATCTAAACGTCCAAGCGGTGTATCAATAACCGTAGGAATTTCTTTACCTGAAGCTTCAGCTAATCCCCATAAAACAGCGATTGCCAATAATTGACGTTCACCTGCTGATAAGCGACTTGGAGACATAGCTTGATCGTTATTATCTTGTAACGTTAATTCAAAACTAGTTGGGCAAATAATGATACCGTTAATTAGTTTTTCTTTACGTGATAGCGCATGAAATTTTTTGCTGATATGGGTTTGTAGATACTCAACATTTTCAATGACTAGCTTTTCAGCAAAACTTTGCATGGTGTTTTTTAATTTGCCAATATGATCGGCAACTTGTATGGCGCGTTTTTGTTCAAAAGTGTCTTTACTTTGTTGTGTCAGTAAATTTGAATAACGTTGGTTAAGCACATCTAGCTTGGCTGTTGCTTGCTCTAGTAATGCTTGTTTCTGTTTTTTCAGTATTTGACTGTTTTTGAACATGACTTCATGTTCAGCAAGCTCGTTTAACAAATGTTGTACTGTTTCATAATCGGGCACGCTTTCTAGTTTTTTATCAAATAATGCTTGAGCTTCTAATAATTCTTCTCGTTCTTGGCTTAGGTGTTTACGCTCAATTGAATCAGCGATTAACTTTTCATCTAAGCCATTAAAAATGGCTATGTCTGAGTTAATGTAACAATCAGTTCCCGCTATTTTCTGACGATCAGCAGCTAAGCTCTGCATTGTTACGGCTACTTTGCTAAAAGTTTTTTTATCAATTCCTGCATCGGTAAGAGAAGCTTTAATAACTTCTTCATAGCCGCTAATAGCCTCTTCAATGACTTTTGCTTGAGTTGTTTGTTTCTCAAGGTTAATTTGCTTTTTTGTTTGTGTTATTAAACTTGTAACCAAAGCAAGTGGACCACAACCTGCGTCTAACTTTACGCGGTTACTTTGATTAGCTTTTAGTTTTTGTTCAATAGCACCTAGCTCAAATTTAATAGAGTCTCGCTCTTCAATTAAATGTGCGCCAGCGTTTCTCACTTTTTGACGAGATTTGTTAATATTTAAATTATATTCACTGGCTTTTTTATCAAGGCTAGCTATTTCAGTTCTTAGTTCGTGTACAACAGTGTTCTGTTCACTGATATCAGTTTCACAAAATGTTAATTTTTTCATGACTGTATCGTCAATGTTGGCGCTTTTACGTTTGCGTTCGACATTACCTAAGTCAATTTGCAATTGGCTAAGAAGGTCTAAACCTAATAAATTCTCTATGCCTGTGCGAATCAGTTCTGAACTTCTGTCAGGATTCGCTAAGTTTTCAATTTTTTCACCATCAAAGAAAAACAAATCTGATAATGAAAGAGGAATAAATTCATTTACAAATTCATCCCAATATTGGCTCAAGTGGCGATCTTCTTCACCATTACAAAACACTTTAACTTTATCGCGTGTTTCTACGGCAACTTTCCAATAACGTTGTACTTTAAATTCTTTTGTTTCCGTACCAGTGGAATGGCTAAAAGTAATTGAAAGTTCAACTTGCTCATCATCCTTGGCATAACGATTCTTTGCATTAGCTAAATAAGTACTAAAAGACTCCATTCCGCGGTTTGAGCATTTAGCATGCTTACCATATAAAACAAGTTGTAGGGCATCTAAGAAAGTCGTTTTACCACCACCATTTAAGCCACCAAATAAAATAACAGGTTTATCTTTAGTTACACTCAAATCTATTTCATGAAATCCTTTGTAAATACCAAAGTTTTCAATGGTTAATTGCTTAATAATCATCACTTAACTCCTCTGATTCAATAAGTAATGAGCTATAACCTTCTTCTTTAATAGACTTTGTAACCATTATTATCTTTTCTTCAATTGCCTGTTTATCTACATCATCAAGATTGGGAGAGTTATTTAAATGAATTTGTAAACGATGACGCTCTCTCTCTAATGCGAACTGTTTTGCTTCAAACAAAGTATTAAATGCTCCCGTATCTAAACTTTTATTCAATTCTTCTGGTAAGTTAGCACGGCGTAATTGATTACGATGTTTGTTTGCAATTGACATAACTGCACGCATTTGTTGATAAAGTAGGCCGTCTTCATCACCTTGTTCTTTGCAATGTGTTTTTAATTTATCAAGTACGTCTAAATTTAAAATAGGGTGGTGGGCACGTTTTTTACCTGGGTAGCTTTGCTTAAGTGCTTTTTCATAAATTCTAGGCACGTTGTCTTCAACTTCATGTTTTTCTTCAAGCCAAATACGGCGTATTTCTTCTAAATCTTCTAGTGTTAATAACTCTAATTTTTTTACTTCTTCAGGACCTAATTCTTGAACAGCGACTTGTGCTTCTAATACTTTTGCTAATAAGTGTTCGCGAAATGATTGAATATAAGGGCCTGGTACTAAATCTGCACCGTGTTTTGAAACATGCACGGTTAAGTTACCTTTCATGCGTCTAAAGTCACGATTGGCTTTGTCTCGTGTTAGTTTCTCTATTTTTTTTGCTCTATTAGAGTCATTAACTTCAATTTCATTACGAAGTGAAACAAGTGGGTACATCCACTCTTTTTCTTCATCGTTAGCTATCATGGCATTCATCGATTTATCTTCAGATACCATGGTACATACATAACAACCAAAGCGGCTATCACCACAACTTTGTGTACTTTTGTCAACTACTAAAGGACATTCACCACCTTCAGTGGCACCTTGATACATGCCCATTAAATCGTGATTTGGAAATCCCCAAGGGTTTTTAATACTATTAAGATAAACCCACACATCATCATTACTCCAATTTGCAATTGGCGTATAAACCCATACACGTTCAAGAGAGTCATTCTCGGTTAAGCCTTGGGCTTTACGAGTATTTGTTTCAGAGCTTTCGAATCTGTCCATGCTGGCTGCACGCGCTGTACTTTCAGCTTTTCTTGTACCAAGTACTAAAATAGCTTCACCACTTTTGTTTGCCATATTTTGAATAAAAGTATTCGACGGTGATATTTTCAACCTGTCTGTACACCAACGGAACTTGTAACGGGGAGCAGGGTAGCCTTTACCTATTAAGTTTACCCAAAACCTATCTTTAACTTCAGGCGTTAAACGATGTGGAGTAATTGGTAAGCCTTGCGCGTCAGCTTGCTCTTTCATTTTACTTAATGATTTACCTACCCACATTGCAACAATTGGGTTTTCTACAAGGGTGTCAGTACTAATAACATGTACTTTCTTTTCACATTCACCTTCTTCTTTTAACTCTTGTAATGCATACCAAATAAGTTGCAATATTGCCGTTGAATCTTTACCGCCACTGTAACCAATAACCCATGGTATTTGGTCACTCTTATAAAGTGTTTTTACGTGATCGATTGATGCTCTTATTACTTCTTTTACCCCTTTTTGGGTAAATGCAGAGTTGTTCTGTAAAACTGGATCAGAACTCATTTTTTGCCTCTATGAATGTTTTTTCAGTCAATGCTTCTTTCCCTGTTAATTGTGAACCAATTAACAATTTGATTTTAATTGCAGTAAGCTGTGCTGCTTTAGAGTTGTTATGCATACCACCATTGATAACACATCGCCCTTCCCAATTTTTATTGGTTCTACTCCAATCAACTTTTTTTAACTCTTTTAGTGTTTTTTTCCAGTCTTTATCATTTTCTAAAAGATAACGACCTACAATACCTAAAGCCTGAAAAGTCACAGAGTGCGCGTGAATTGATTCATCGCGCAGTTCCCCACCAGATATTTCATCTTGGCAAACAAGTAGCCAAGCAGGAATGTTTTTTATTACTTGTTCCCAATAGCTAGCTGCAATCGGTATTAATTTTTTATGATTATCGTAATTTATTGTACCGCATAATAACTTTGTTGCTCTATTTACAGCGCTATGGCTGATTAATTTCTTAGAGCGAGGGCCTAAGTTACTACTTTCCATATGCACTAACTTGGTTAGCCGAGGGCTATTAAGTATGATTGTTTTAGATACTATGGCATCAGGCTTATCATCATAAGTAATACTTAATGAACCATCTGTTTTTACGGAATAATAATTAAGGTCTTTAAAAATTCTCTGTCTTTCATCTAACGTTTTATTTGCAAAAAAAACCACTGATATTGTTTCATCAGCTAGAGATGGATCTTCTTTTAATGCTTCTAAAATAGCTGCATTTCGATGTTGACCATCTGTAATATAAATTTCAGCGTCTTCATCAATTATTAGTGTCCCAATACGTTGCTCATGTTTAGAATTACCAATTGAAATAAATTCACAGATACCGTCAATACAAGCTGTAATTGAAGAAAATACATATTTCTCTCTTTGTTCCAGGATATAGTTGGTTATATCTGGGATACGCGCTTCATTGATTAATCGTTGAGCGCGTTTATCTACGGAAAACTGTGATTGGTCGGTAGTAAATATTTTTGATAGTCTTTTTAAAGGGCACATTACTGTATAATACTCAGCGTTTGCTTGTATGCCTTTAATTGCAGGGAATGATGTGCCAGATATTATTGATTGCATATTTAATTTCGTTTAATTAATGTTCTGTTCGTGGTTTTTTGATTTTGTTCGTACGAACATTTCGCGTATCATACATAATTATAATAATAATGTCTTCCGTTTAACGTTTTTCTATTGGTATTTTTAAATGACAATCTATCTTGACTCTAATGCTACTACCCAAGTTCTCAAACCAGTCGCAGACTTAGTTTATAAGTTAATGCTTGAAGAGTATGCCAACTCGGGTAGTCGTACTCATGAATTTGGCGTTAAAGCCAAACAAGCCACTGAAAAAGCGAGAGCTCAGGTTGCTGATGTTGCTGAAGCGGACAAAACTGAAGTTATTTTTACTAGTGGTGCGACAGAGAGTAATAATATTGCAATATTAGGACTTGAGAGCTTTGGAATTAAGGAAAATAGAAAACATATTATTACGACTAAGATTGAGCACAAAGCTGTTTTGGAACCTGTTGCTCATTTAGAAAGTAAAGGTTTTGAAGTAACGTATTTGAATGTAGGTGAAAGTGGTTTAATTGATATTGAGGAACTGAAATCAGCGTTACGTGAAGACACTCTATTGGTGTCAATAATGCACGTGAATAATGAAACAGGGAGTATTCAACCATTAAGTGAAATTTGTTCAGCTCTCGCTGATAGCGAAGCATATTTTCATGTTGATGCAGCACAGAGCTTTGCAAAATTGACGGGAGATCTAGTTAATAAACGAATAGATCTTATTAGTGCTAGCGGTCATAAGGTTTATGCACCTAAAGGCGTTGGGGCACTTGTTATGCGTAAAAGGGGCTTTATTCGTCCGCCTCTGAAACCTATATTTTTTGGGGGTGGGCAAGAAAAGGGTCTTCGACCAGGAACTTTAGCTGTCCCTCTAATTGCAGGTTTTGGTTTAGCGTGTGAAATAGCTTTAAAAAAACAAGTGAAATGGCAACTACATGCTCATAAATTAAAGACTGACTTAATTGATAAGCTTCAGCCTTTAGGGATAATAGAAAATGGTGAGAACAGCTCCCCGTTTGTTTTAAATTTTACTATTCCAGGCGTGAACTCTGAAGCTGCCATGGTTATGCTAAAAGGGATTGCTGCTGTTTCTAATGGCTCTGCATGTACATCGAATAGTTATAAACCATCGCATGTATTATCAGCGATGGGGTTTGATGAAGATAGAATAAATGGTGCAATAAGAATGTCTTGGAGTCATATGACTGAAGAGCTACCATTAGATAAACTAGTATCAACTCTGACGCAATTAAAATTATGATTTAAATTACAATTGTTGGAGCATTAAATAGAATTAGAGATTTTGCTACAATTAAATTCAACAAATTTATGCGAATATTCCATGGGTTTTCATATTTTTGGTAGTTTGCTTTACGTTTTGTTAGCTCATCTAAGTCGGTAGTTATACTTGTATGAAGTGCAGGGTAGGCATAAGTCTCAAAGTCAGGGTAATGCAGTAAGGTGATTTTAAAATCTCGTTTGTAGAGTTTTAATAAATTCCATGGTTCATTAATATTGAGCTTGTTGATTGTATCGAAAATAAATTTCATTGTTAGCAGGCTTTTTTTCATTTAGTTGGTAAAAATAAGCATTACCTTGTTTTTTAAACTTCAGCTTTCCACTTTCACGAAGATGCATTAATTGACACCCTGTAATTTTAAGAGCTTTTTGTGTTTCTTTACTGGAGAGCCAAGTTCTTATCATTTGAATTTGTTTTTAATAGTTGATTGAGGTTTCATTTTTATATATCGCGATTTTTTATGGCCTGTACAGATATTTATCTGATTATATTTTTTTGGTGTTTATTAATAATAGATTAGAAATTTAATATAAGAGTTAGTTTTATTGAGTGATTTTTCTTAAATTTAAAGTATCAGCAGAGTTGCAATCTTACAGCGTAGTGCTAGGTTGTTTTCGTATTTCCATAACACTCATACTAATTTCTCCTTTAAGGTTAATGGTTTTTTTAATATTTTACGGTAATTAACAGCAGAATCGCAGTTTTATTTAATGCGTAACGCTAGTCATAATAATCATTTCTAAATCACGACAAACAATTAAATAACAGATATACATATACTCACAAAACATAATGATTTGAGTCGGTGATATTTAATTGTATCAAAATGTTTTACAATCGCTAAAACCTAGATTAGTTCATGGAAGATAACAGCAGTGTTTAGTTTTTAAATTTGCAGTACATATGAATTTAAAACTGAATTTAACACTAATGATTTCAGTCCAAGCCACTAAAATTTATAATAAAAATTAGGTAACTAATGAAGGCATTAATTCAATTCTTAGCGATAGCTTACACCACCTGTTTTTTGGGTTCTTTGAATGCCTATGCAGCTGAAGCTAATCAAGCTAAGCCTTTAGTTTTTGGTGTTGTTCCTCAACAGTCTCCTTCTAAATTGGCCCGTAAGTGGCTACCTCTGCTTAAGTTTATTAGTCAAAAATCGGGTGTCGAACTTCAGTTTGCCACTGCGCCAGATATTCCAACTTTTGAAAAGCAATTAGCTCAAGGGCATTATGACATTGCTTATATGAACCCTTATCATTACGTTGTTTTAAGTAAACAAGTAGGCTTTAAAGCGCTAGTGCACGAGCAAGATAAAAAAATTCAGGGCATTATTGTCGCTTTTAAAGATAGTAAAATTGATAAACTTGAGGACTTGTCTTCCCAAACAATTGCTTTTCCGGCACCTGCATCCTTTGCGGCAACACTTATTCCAAAGGCAAGTTTGGCACAACAGCATATTAGTTTTAAAAGTGAATACGTTGATTCTCATGATGAAGTGTATCGTAATATAGTTGCTGGTCGTTTTGTTGCCGGTGGCGGAATTATGCGTACTTTTAATGCCTTACCAGATTACTTTCGTGAACAATTAAAAATTATCTGGACATCTCAAGGGTATACGCCGCATGCTATTGCGACTCATCCACGAGTAAATGATGATATTCGTCAAAAACTACTTGCTGGTTTTTTAGCGGTTGCGAAGTCTGAAAAAGCCAGTGAATTGCTTATTCCTTTACTTATGAAAGGTTTTACCGCGGCAGAAGATAAAGATTGGAATGATGTGCGTAGTTTAAATATTCAGTTGATGCTTGGGCAGAATTAATCAGGTTCGTTGTGTTAAATTCATTTACTCAGTTTATTAAACATTCACCAGTAGCGAACAGTAGGTCTAATAAATGTTATCACTTTTTCCCGCCATTGAGCCTTTTGATCATTATTATCTTTCTGTCGCTAATAACTTAGCGACTAAAGCATTACCTAACAACACAATATCAGATAAAGATTCAGCACAAACACACCAACTTTATGTTGAGCAATGTGGCAACCCTGATGGAATTCCTGTTATTTTTTTGCATGGCGGGCCAGGCTCAGGTTGTAGGCCCTCGCATCGCTGCTTTTTCGATCCTACTTTGTATCATATTATTTTGTTTGATCAGCGCGGCTGTGGTCGCTCTCGTCCTAAAGGGTTGTTAGCTAATAACACTACTGCTCACCTTATTGAAGACATTGAGTTAATTCGTCAACATTTAGCTATTGAAAAATGGTTAGTTTTTGGCGGCTCTTGGGGAACTACGTTAGCGTTAACTTACGCGCA
>TARA_R110000765_G_scaffold288882_3_pt1 | contig 20798 bp, 17 predicted proteins | sample TARA_R110000765 | Tara Oceans TARA_R110000765 (sample SAMEA4398168) | marine metagenome | biome: Polar Biome; feature: [MES] marine water layer (ENVO:01000295) within the mesopelagic zone...; material: water (ENVO:00002006), including particulate matter (ENVO:01000060) such... | reverse complement strand
GCTGTTGTTGCTCATACTGATGAAGCGTCGAGGGCTATCTTCTCGATTTACCAGTTCTTCTACAAGAACCTTCCGAGCCATATTAAGGTTAGGGCGCTAAATGATAGATCCAATGTTCTCAAGCTAGCAACCGGAAGCATGGTCAAGGTTGGCACCGCTTCGTCAGAATCATTCCGAGGCCAGACCTATCAGTACATTCACGCATCAGAATACGCCTTCTGGCCCAACCTCGACAAGACAATCGCCGGCCTATTCGGCACCGCTGATGCCAATGCCACGGTTATCCTTGAGTCCACGGCCAACGGACTGAATGAAGCCTATGAAATGTGGCAGTCCGAAAACGGCTTCACCAAAATGTTCATGGCCTGGACCATTGACGCCAGATACACCCGCAAGAAAGCCGTATTTAAAGACCTGTCAAAGCTCGAACGAGAGTATGCAAGCAAACACGGCCTGAACGAAGCCCAGACTAACTGGATGGTTCACGTCCTTCGCACGAAGTGCGCAAACAACTGGCAGATTTTCAACCAAGAGTTCCCCATCTCTGCTGAAATGGCCTTTGTGACCAGCGGAAGTCGGTTCTTCCCCAACCCGTGGCCCGTTTCTGGCACAACCGCGGGGCTCAAAATCTACAAGGAGCCCAAAAAGTTCCACGTTTACGCCATGGGTGTTGATACGGCCAGTGGATCGCCGGGAGGTGACTACTCCGCAATCATGCTGCTCGATGTCTCCGACACAACCAAGGTCGAGATGGCAGCAAGCTATTATGACCACCTAGCTCCATCAGATTTCAAAGAAATTGTTTACGAGATGGCTGATAAATACCAGGCATTGGCCGTTGTTGAGTCAAACAGCTACGGGCTTTCCATTATTGAACACCTTCAAGAGAAGTCTTACCCCTGTCAGTACCGGGATCAGTACTGGGACAAGGTAAAAGGGATGTTTACGCCTAGGTATGGGTTCAATACCAACACCAAAAGCCGCAACTTATTACTCTCTCGCTTGTATGAGTACATCACAAGGGGTTGGTGCGAGGTTGTGGACGAAAACTTTAAGGCCGAAGCTAATGCACTTGTCTATAATTCCAGGGGAAAAGTAGAAGCAGCAAGTGGAAAGCATGATGATATTGTGATTGCAACTGGGCTTGCGTTGATGGGACTAGATCAAGTAGATGACATCGTAGCGGAGGTTATTCAGCAGCAGCGCCCCTCAAATGTTAGCGAAATGCTAAAATGGGAGGCTGCTACCGGCCGCCGCTTTGCAGATATTCAAGAGGAAGAATTCGCACCGAATCCTCTTGATGACTTATTGTTGGGGTATGAATCCCAATAGGTGCGTACTCGCCAAGCGGAGCGTTATCCGCGCATGAAAGGGCGTAAAAATGTCTGTTCTCAGCAATGAGCAACGCGAAGGAGTTCTCGCCCAACTCCGTGGTGGAGAAATCGAACAACCAGCCCAGGCAGATCAGCCTTTTGTTGACGGACAAGAGGAAGAAGCTGTTGAAGGCGAAAATGAATACGAAGAAGAGACGGAGCCTTCGGGCCACGCTGTTCCGTATAGTCGGTTCTCCAAGGTGATTAGTGATCGTAATGAGATTGCAGAGCGGGCAGAGCAGAGCCAAACCCGCGTCGCTGAACTTGAAGCGCAGTTAACTCAGTTGAAAAACTTGAAGGAACTGCTCGGCAACCAGCAGCAGGATCAATACGATTCATATACCGAGCCTGAAGAGGCATCGGAGGTCGATGTATTGCGGCAATCAATGATGGAAATCAGCGAGCAGCAACAATACACCAGTATCGAGCGAGAGCTTACTCAGATTGAATCTCTGTTTCCAAACGTGCCAGCGGAAATGCTGCTTCAGGCAGTCATTGATGACCCTAGTGTCGATATGACTGAACTGGCGTCAACATACTCCACCCACGTTGCAGAGGTCGAAGAGTCAGCAATTGCCAGGTATCTGGAAGAACAAGGCCTAAGCTCTGCACCCCAAGATGTTCCGCCCGAAGTCGGGCACACCGGAGGCTATTCATCGGCACCCGGTAATAAATCAAACGCTTCTTCCATTCAGGAGGTCACAGAAAGACTCTTGAAGGAAGGTTTTTAGGAGTTAGAAAATGGCGTTACCTGACGCTTTTGACCTTAATAGTATCGACGCTATTCTGAAGGACCACTATGCTGGTCCTGTTCGGGATCAGCTTAACAACGAAATGATGATCTTTGATCTGTTCAATCGTCGCAAGATGACGTGGACAGGCCGCCGTGTCATCATGCCGATTCGTGTGGATCGCAATAACTCGGGCGGCTTCCGCACCGAAAATGCGGATCTGCCTGAGCCGGATCAAAACGATTACAAGGATTTGGTCATCAAGGCCAAGTACCTGTATGGACGCATGGCTCTTACTGGGCCATCCATTGCACAAGCTAAAGCAAGCCAAGGGGCGTTTCTTAACTCCCTCGAAAGCGAGCTTAAGGGTGCCATGGAAACCGTTAAGAACACCGCAGATGCGGTTTGCTTCACGGGTGGTGGTTGCGTGGGCTTCGTCCACGATCGAAACGTTGCTGCTGCGACGGACCACGAGTTCAGTGGCAACCTTGAGGCTCTCCCGGTTAATGGTGCTGGCTTCGTGGCCTGCAAGCTCATCCGCCTAGATACCTATGCGGTATTTGCGACCACGACTGTTAAGCAGTCTGCAACAGCCGGTAAGGTTGAGTTTAGTGTTGCCCAAACATTTGCAGCTATAGCTGCTAATGCGGCAATTGCTGTTGTGGTTATTGATGACCCGTCTGGTGCAGCTACGACCAACACGGCGGCTGGTATTTATACCAACCTTTGTGGTGGTGAGTATGCGACTCCGCTGAATCACTTCGGCGTTGATCGCTCTGATGCGACCGGAACAGCAACCTCGCTACAAAGCACGGTTCGCGCTGTGGCAGCAAATGGTGCTCGCACCGCACTGATTACCCCCAAGACCATGCAGTGGATTCTGGATGAGATTTCAACGGCGTCGGGCGAAATGCCTGATTGCATGATTTCTCATTACATCTTCCGCCAAGAGTACCTGGGCCTGTTGGTCCAAAGTGCTGTTGTTGCTGGCACGGGTGCGGCTGCCTACCAGAAAGATGTGGACAACGGCGATGCCGGATTCCGCAGCGGGTTTACCTTCAACGGTATTCCGCTCAAGGTTTCCCGTCATTGCGGCAAGGGTCTGCTTATCTTCCTGCGGGCAGAAAGCTGGATTGTCACTGAGGTTGAGGCTCCCGAGCTTGCTAACCTTGACGGCAACGTGCTCTCGCGTGTCACCAACCGTGACTCGTATGAGGCGTATGTGCGTTACTACTACAACTTGGTCTGCCATAACCCGAATCGGAATGGCATCCTCGTCGGTATTAGTTACGCAGGTATCTGATGGCACTTGAGGTAATCTCAGTGTTACTTCAGGCGGCGGAGGCTCTGGCTATCTTTGCGGTAGCCAGGGCCATCCGTTCTGCCTGGTCACAGGATTACCAAGGCGGCTCTGACGCCGATTCAGTTTCTATTGACGATATAATGGAGTAGCCATGGCTTACCAAGGTTTAGCCTCAGTTCTAAGGCCGGATAACAACACTGAAGAACTGAAAAAAAAGGCTGCTAAAGTAAAGGCAAAAGCCTCAAGCACCAAGTCCATCGTAGGAAATGTGGTTGGCCTCCCCGCCGCCGGAGCAACGGCTTATTTTACAGGTAGCCCATCCGCAGCAATGGCAGCGTACCAAGCCGGTAAGGGTATCGGTGAAGGGGGTGCTGAACTAGTGTCTGGTGACGGTGTGTCTTCAAACTCAGCAAAGCAATTAGTAAGCGGTTCCGCAGGTGGTGTCGCAGAAGCAGGTGCCGCTGTAGCCGCAGCAGCAAAAGCAGCAAAAGCAGCCTCAGCAGCAAAAAAAGCAGCCAGTTGGCTTCAGTTTCTCAAAGCATAAGGGTTAAAAATGTCTGTATCTTATCCTTCCCCACGCGGGATCACACCAACCTACGTTGTCGAGGGCGTCACCACTACGGCACCGCTATCCGGCTTGGCTAACTATCAGATGTGGTTGGTTGCATCGGGGGGCGTTTCTGGGGTCTTTACTGGTCGGGAGAACCAGCTTGCCACCTTTATTGATGGCCATGGGTGGAGGTTCTCAACTCCGACGCAATCCGAAACAGTTTACGATAAGCTCAACTCTCTTTACTGGCGTCTTGCTGCGGGAGTTTGGGTGATTGATTCGGACTTCAATAGTCTGGGAACCACCACCGCTATCCCCTCGTCTCATTTTGCCCAAGCGCTGGACTACAGTTTAGCTGGCGTTCCCTTCGCCCTCCAGACCGGAGCACCAACTGGGGTGTACCGATTCACTACTGCGGCTGCGGTAACTGGGGTCTATGAAATCACGGTAGCTAACCCCTGCCTCGTTCTTGATGCCATTGTTTACCAGCACGCTGTTGCTGGGGGTGCCGGCTGTACTATTGATATAGAAACAGATGCAGCCGCCATTTTCCCCGCATTTACCTGCGATCAAGCAACCGTAGCAGTACAGCGTCCGGCGGTCTCGCCGGCCGGCCTTACAAAGCTCGGTGCCGGTGCCAAGATTACAGTGACAGCAACCGATGCCGGGGGTAAGCTCCCTGCAACAACCGTTTTAGTTACCTTCGCATTAGGAGCCTGATTATGGACAAGATGAAAAGTCGAAAGCTGTGGCTATCAGTCCTAGCAGCAGTGCTACCTCTCGTCGCTAAGCACTTCTTTCCCAACCTGCCCACCGAAGCGATCCTTGCCTCTGTGCTTGGCGCTATCTCTGGTGTGTTGGGTATCTCAATGGAAGATGTAGCCAAGCAGAAGCGGGCTGCCCTGGAGGCAGCCGCCTCACAGGGAAAGCTCTCCGGCTAATACCCCCTGTTATACTACGTCCTGGCGATAGCGGCGGTCTTGATCTTTCTCTTACTGGGGATGCTAATAGGTGGGATGCTGGTGCTGCTGTTAGACATACACTCGGGCGAGACTTCGACCTCACTGCCCAACTATCAGCCGGAGCCGCCTGGGGTGGTGCCACCGATTGGCAAGGTACCGTAGGAATGAAGTGGAGATGGTAAATGCCGCTGGAAAAAGGAGCTTCTAAAGGAGTTATTCAGCGCAATATCCGCGAGTTAATTGACTCGGGGTATAAACCCAAGCAGGCAGTAGCCATTGCCAATAGTGAGGCGCGTCGCAATGCCGCCAAAAAGAAGAAGAAAGCCCTAGCATGAAGATCCCCAAAGCATCGGCAATGAAAACCAAACTGGAGTTGTTCGACAACGATAAGAACCGTTTCAGCCGCACCTGGGATTTGTGCTTGTTGTATCTTCAGGGCAGGCAACATCTATACTACGATAAAACAACGAACGACTTCCGGCGCACAGGGCAAAGCGCATCAAACGTCACCATCAATCTGCTTATCAACATTTACCGGAACATTGAGTCACGGCTGGCCATTAACTACCCATCGTTAACCGTGCTCCCCGCTTCGCCATCACCTGACGATGTAATTAAAGCGCAGACCAGTGAAGCAGCCCTTCGTTATTACTGGGCCAAAGAGGGTATGGCCTCCGTATTTGAGGAAGCCATTTCTTGGATGATTACCTGCGGCAATGTGGGCCTTTACACGAGGTACACAGGCAAGGATGTTTGCAGTGAAGCTATTGATCCGTACCGACTGTACTTTGAGCCGGGCACAACCCGCCTGAGCGACTCAAATTATCGAGCCTACAGCAAACTGGTCAATCGGGATGAGCTTGAAGAGGCATATCCTGAATTCAAAGACACAATTAAAAAGGCCGCTGAAGGCGACTATACGAATGTGCTGAGGAACTCGTTTGGTCTTACCCCTCAAGAAAAGCTCAAAGATCGGCTAAAGATCTACGAGATATTCTTCGGAAACAATGAACGCCGAGTCCTTCTCGGCAGCACTTATTTATTCAAGGGTAAGTGGGTTGGCTCAGTGAACCCATTACAGATGATTACCTACACCGATATTCCCGGTCGCCTTTGGGGTCTCGGATGCCTTGAGCCGCTCATTGACCTTCAGTCGCAGTACAATAGAGGGCGAGCGCAGGTAATGGAAAACGCCGACCTTATTGGAAACCCGAAATGGCTCATCCCTAAAACAGCAGGAGTTGGACCTAATGCTATCACCAACCGGCGCGGTGAAAAGGTCTACTATAATCCAGCCGGCGGCGCTCCAACAGCAGTAACTCCGCCTAGTCTTCCGGGCTTTGTTCTTCAGAATATCTCGCAGATTGCCAGTGAGATGATGGACGTTTCTGGTATCCACGCCACGTCTCTAGGTAAGCGAGCTATTGGGGTGACATCTGGAAAGGCCATTCAGGAGCTATCTAACAAAGATGCTACCCAGCTTCAGACGACCCAAGCAAACATTGAGAAGGCGGCAGCAGACCTTGGCACTGTAGTGCTAACCCTGATGAAACAGTATTATTCTGAGGGTAAGATGACCCGGATGATGGACAGCTTTGGCAAGGTCATCTTCCAGTATCTCCACAAGACCAACATCGTCGAAGACCCAGAAGTGTTCATTGAAGCAGGTTCCTTGTTCCGCAACGAGAAACAGGACCGGGATCAGAAGATTATTGATATGCTTCAGCTTGGACTTATCGACAAAGAGACCGCCCTTACCGAGATGCAGTTTGGCACTGGCAACGCTTTCGTCACGAAGAAACTGGAGGCAATGGCCCATGCAAATGACATTCTCCAAGCTGCTGTTCTCGGGCATCAGATTGAAATCTTTACTACTGACGATCTGCCTGCATTTAGCGAGGTCTTCTCTAACTTTGTGCGCAGCCCTGATTACTACCAGCTTCCGCCAGAGCGGCAAGAATACATTCGGGATGTATTAGTTAGTGTCGAGACGTTCGGTAAACCTGAAGCGCAGTTTGTTGAGGAAATGGTTAACGATCGTGTCTTTCCGCGAACAACGAAAGATCCGGCGCAAGCAGCAGATCAAGTTATAGCGATGGATAGTCCTGTTGCAGCCTTGCAGCAGAGCCAAGAGTTCTCCAAACTCAACTCGCTTAAGATTGCTCGCCAGATGATGGATGGCGAAGCAAACCCCGAACAGGGCGTCCGTAGGACGGATATGGGAGGTGGCTGATGAACGTCAGTGAAGTTTACAATCTTTTTCAGTCGTTGGTTGATGATACCGACCAGACGTTTTTAACTGCGGGCAATACGGACACCTATCTTAAGTCTGGCTACTCAGATTTTAGGCAAAGGGTCACGTCGATTGATCCGGGGTATTACGTTGAGCGGACTCATTTACTTATCACCTCAGACGCCCATAAGGTTGATCTTACTGCCGGAGCTAACTTTACTGATGGCATACCAGTCCTTGGTGCCACAGCGTTGGCCAACAATAAGCTGATGAGCCGACTAATCCGGGTTGCTAAAGTTGATAACAACACCTCAGATACGCTCAATTACTACCTTACTCCGACCAATACGGCCCTCGAAGTAGCCCAGGGGCTTGGTGATTATTGTGTGAACGGCACACTCTTAATCCTCGCCCAGAGTTATAACGGTAGCTATTTGAGGTTTGAATACATTCGTGACCCAGTGATTGCGTGGACAAATGTGGCAACCACCTACATTGATGACCTGGCGCCTCATCATCCGTTGATTGCTTTATATGCTGCTCAGTATTACGCCATAAGAGACGGCGCTTTCAACGAGCCCCTGAATGCGCAGCTTGTACGCAAAGAGCGAGAGCTTGAGACCTACCTTAGCACTGGGCGTCTAAGTGATGCGGCGCACTACGTTACCCCACAGCGTGGTTATGGGCGGTTCTAATGGCGGTTCCGGGCGCTGAAGCGGAGCTTATTGCTGGCGGTGTAGAAGACCGCAACCTTGAGCGTGGTGACTGGGCTCAGAATGTTTGGCGTCCTGATGGGAGCGGCTTCCTTTCTGTCCGCTCTGGCTTTGGGCAGCTTACACAGCTTGATACGTCACTCGCCAACCTCTCAGACACATTCAAGGGTGTTAACCCGGTGGCCTTTAGTCCTGGCTACCAGAAACACCTAGGCTCCCATGCTGTTCAAACTGAGTTTGGAACAACTCAGATTCTTTCTGTTTTTCAAATCAGGTCTTCCACTGGAGAGGGCATTGCCGGGGCAAGTGCCAATACCGCAAACAGGTGGGGCACTTATTACTCGGTTTCAATACATGACGTAGATACCGCCGAGTCCTATGAAGAGGTGCTTCACAATCACACAGGGCAAAACGCGAGCCCGAATGACCTGACCACCGCAAACAGCCCGACTGCTTGGTATGGCTGCTATGAGACCAATGAGAATATGGATCGCCAGAATTTTGTTGGCGGCCTTGACTCTAACTTCTTCTTCCTGTCGTTCCAGGGAGGCGTCCTGTTTGGCAACGAGTTTACTGGGATTATGTCTTACTTCCCGGTTGACATAAGAAAGAAAAAGCAGGCTCAGGTCGAATCAGCGCAACAGAATGATTGGGTCAATGGACGATCAGAGTCCTCACTGGTTACGCGCTTAGTTGCTGTTGATGGGGTGTTTGATGAGGGATTCATTTACCGTAGCGATTCGGGGATTCCAGCCATCAAGGCGATAGCATCAATGGGCTCTCGGCTCGTGGTTGCCGGAAAGAACGAGGTCTTCTTTAGTGACCCTAATACGCCTAACTCATTTATGGCCACAAATGTCCTCATAATTCCAACGGCATCGAAGATAACGGCGATGAGCCAAGTCCTCGATAACCTAATGATTTTTACCGAAACAGAAACTTTCTTCTACCAGCCCTCAGTAGGGGCCAATGCCTCAAATGGATTCTTGGTTACAGTGAGTAAGACGATTGGGTGTTTGTCTCAGTCCTCAGTTTACTCCACGGGATCAGGGACATTCTGGGTGTCCTCGGATGGGATTTACCTCTCTCAGAATGGAACCTCGATTGAAGAGGTAAGCAAATCTATTAGCTCGTTCTTTACCTCTGGTATTACCAGCCCGCTCAATCATTATCTGACGACAAGCGGCGTGGCGGACCCTGTAGCCAACGAGCAACCGACAACACTGTACCGCTACAAGCCAGGCGAAGAGGTTTCGCTAGTGTACTGGCAGGAGAAGGCGGCTCTTGTTGCCTGCTTCGCTGAAAGTAATATCGCATGGGTTTATAGTGGCGGCGAATGGAGCACATGGCCATTTGAAAGCTGCGTTGCTTTTGCTGGGGTGGCTTCATTTGTCGGCATCACTAAGAACATCACCAACCCCTTTATAACCCAGGGGGCTAACAGGTTATTCTTAACGGGCAGTGTTGATGTCGAAAACGTCAATGACGCCATCACCAACGAGAACATCGACAACTCCAGCTATTACCTGCTTGAGTATGGGCGCGGTGGTGGTCTGGATCGAAGTATTAAGGACGAGGATAGCCGAGAGGTTATTGGGTACTGGAAGCTGGCATATGGAGTGGCGTCCAATGCAAACCGATTCTACATCGGAAAGCCTTGGTATAATAACGATACCAGCCTTTATGAGATTCCTGTTGACCTCGTTGTGGACCCAACAAGAATAAACCCCACGGACTTTACCCTCTCGTTTGACTGGGATGATGCCAAGTTCACGTTTGAGTCGTCGGGGCTCGTCCCAACTGAGCGGCTTAATAACTCAGCCAATTACTCACTCACCCTAACTGTCAACCCCGCCAAAGATAACCTAGCCCTCACGTTTGCCGCCCCAGCCGTAACAAATACAACGATCAATCAGCGGAATCCGTGGTTCACCTTGAAGGGCTCCCCAGTCGGCGGGGTTTTCTGGGGTTACGGGACTTCAAACGTCGGAGCGTCTGTTACCAATGGTGCTGGCAGTGCTCCCTGCGCTGTCTACATTTGGCAACCATACTGGGGTACTCTCAATAGCAATGACAACAAAGCGCAGCCGGTTGACTGGGCATATAAGGGCCAGCAGGTAAGTGAGAACAACGCTCAGTTACAGGGCCGAGGCCTCTTTACCTCTATGGTTAGTCACGGCACGGCGCAATCAGAGCTTTCAACGGGGTGGCTGTGGGGCGTCTATAATACGCTGCTGGGCTCTGACTGGAAGGGCTGGTCGTCGCAAGTTATCGACTTTGTGCCCGACCCCACGGGGGTGCTACCGGGGAACATTGAGTCAATCACAAATAAACTTACTATCCGCAGTAGATTCTTTACCACAACCCCACAAACTAGAACCTTTAACGGCACCCCAAAGTACGGTGACTACCTTATCGACGATGAAGAGTTTGACACGATGGCAACATCCGATTCGACTCGCGGTGAAACGATCAGCTACATGATGTTCGGCTTTATTAGAAACAAGGCTGAGTCATTAAAGATTAAAAGCTCCAAGATGCTTTTGCGCCTGAAGAGTCGGGCCAGAAGGCGGGTTGGTCGATGACTAAGACTCGGGAGCTTTTCGAGACGGAACGCTCGATGAGAGAAAGTCTCAACTCAAATGTTGGTGAATCGTACCAGTCCGCTATTCGCTCTCTTGGCTCTCAGGTTGTATCCCCTGAATCTGCTGTGACCTTTGAGAAGAAAGACTTTGGCGGCATCTATGTTCCAAGTGGTATCTACGGCGGATTTAACTGTCCTACTGGGCGGAACCTCATAACCTGCGCGCCGGGTGTTCGGTTCCAAAGGCCGATCGAAGTGCTAGGAACATTAGTGCTCATCGGGGCCTACCTTGACTGCCTAAACAATCAAGCGGCCATCACGGTTTTGGATGGTGGGAGATTGATCCTACAGTCTTGCCAGATCACAAAGGGTGATAACCAACAGAAGGTGGCTGGCGACACCTACATCTCCGTTAATACTGGCGGCTATGCCTCGATCAATGGATGCGTGTTCCACGGGACACAAACCAATACGGGAGTTCTGGTTTATAATAATGACGCTGTGAACCCAGGGCGGGCTGCTGTCGTTGGGGCAATGAACTTAACAGACATCGCTTTGCCTTATACAAATGTTTCCTATTCTCAGGACGTGCCATGAGTATCCGTTACTTCACCAAGCAGCAGTTTAGCGACGGCACCACGATTGATGGGAACCGCCTTGAGGAGGCGCTACAGGAGCTTGAGGAGCTTTCCGATAGTGTTCCTATGTCGGCTATCAAGACGCGTTTTACTCAGTCACAGATCGTCTTTGGCTGGAGCCCTATCCTTGACGCTGCGGTAGGGCGAGCAGACCCCTTCCTACCCATTACTAATACTGGCGTCGAAAAGGTAAATACCCATAGATACAAGGGGACATCGACGAATGCCGCATCCAGTGATCTTTTGGGTTGGGAGGTCTCAACGCAGTTTGACCACCCGGTCCTGATTCACTCCCTTGATTACGCCCTGCTGCAAGATGATGCTGTTGGCGCTCCCTATCAATTGCCTGGTATTTCAGCCCCCTACGAGCCTCCTAACACCCAAGAGGTTGAGGTTCACATCTATGTTGATTCTGAATATGCGCCGAGCGACCGAACTCAGTCAGATATGGAAAACCATAAGCACGATTTCAGCACAGATGCGTGGCTGCTTACATCAACTCCTATACTGGCACCACCGACTACAGTTATGCTGCCTGCTTATCCTGGCGGTAATGCTTCAGGCTGGGTTATTAGCCTTAAGGATCTAAACATTCCGATCAGATCTTTGGGTCGCATTCGCATCGTCCTCTTGATACCTGGGATTACCGGCAAGCCAGCAACGTGGGGCGCACAGCCTTGGCGCACCTTCTCACCAACGCTTACAGCCACCTTCTTGGAGCCTTTGCGCTATGGCTGATATTGGATTTAAGCGGCTGAGTCGTGGTGTCAAACTATTAGTAGACCACATCTATACTCCGATTCAAAAGTCTCTGACCCGGTTTACTACAACGGGTCTTGATGACTCCAACATGGAATCCGGCAACAGCCGTTTTCGTGTCAGCTTTCCTTGGTCGGGACTAAAACCCAAAAGAGGTGCAGCGGCTACAACCGACAGGCGATTTGTCCAGGCGGCCTTTACGCTGCCCCCTCCCCAAGAGATGTTTCGGGCCAATGGCGTCAATCAACCGCAGGATATTTCGTATGTCCTTGATTCGGTTGCGCTGAGTTTTGACCAGCGAGCGGAGGCTGCGGCAATCAATGAGGACGGGTCGCTTAACTTTACCGATAAAGATAAGGTGTCGTTCACAGTCAATCTTTACTCAAAAACACCGAACGTCTTTCAGTCTACCTCCACGAGCTATCCTGATAATCAGTTGATGTCCGTGGCCTTTGATTCGCTAAAGTTTACCAATCAAGACTTTGTTGAGAACCCCTCAATGAAATCAGGGCTAGGTCTAAGTCTCGACCCCTATCAGGTGCTTATGCTTGAGGTTGATCTAAGCTCCTTCCAAGACGCTTCGCAGGATCTTATTATCGACAGCCTTGTTGTCTCCCTCGATTTCTACGCTCCTCTTATGCAGCGGGATAAAGCGACAGTTAGCGATTTCGAGGTTCAAAACATCCCTTCCTCCCACAAGGGGGCCAGGTCGATTGCTTCGATTACCACCACCCCCCCGGCTGCGGGTGCCGTGATTACTGCGGACACCAGCCCTGCGGGCGACGGGGTTGAAGTGGCAATGAAGAAGATTGACGAGGTATTCCACAAGAGACTCAGAGGCGGCTACGGCCAAAAGTCTCGGGACATCTATAAGAGCAACATCCTCAATGATGCTGGCTATGAGGTCATAGCGGTGCCCATGTGGGGCAATGGGTGGTATTGTCGTGGCGCTGTCCCTGCTGGGGACGACAGCCCCTTCCTACCACTGGTTGGTGCTGACCCCTATTCTGCGGCGACGTGTGATCGACGTATTGTTCCCTTGCAGTTCCCGATGGTTATTCACCACGTCTTTGCTTGCGCAAATGTGGGTGCCGTGCCTCCTACTTCCGCAACCCTGACCAATCAGATAGGTGTTGGTCTTGGCTGCGGTATCCGCTCGGACTTATTTGAGAGTCGCCAGGTGGCTTTTGCCTCGTGGACCGTGGCAACACAGCCCCAGTTTCTTATTGATAAGTCGCAAGTGCGAACCGAACACATGCAACTTTACAACATTCCACTGGTTTATACCGGAGCAAATACTGGCACCGGGTACAACCCAACTGTCGCTTCTGCCCTGTCTAATACAGGCACCCCGGTTTTTGCTGGCCAGGCATTAAGCACCGAGAAAGCCCGCACAGCACTGGCTTCATCAGTTGGGGCTGTTCTTCCGTTTGCTCCGCTGATGCAGGGACAGGATCAATACCTTGAAATAAGGTGGGAAATCAGGGATTCTGGCGGCATCAAAAACATGCCTGCCAATGAGGGTGTTATCGGTTTCGCTGGGCACTGGGTCTACATCGTTGGCAAGAAGCATTTATGTTAAGGGGTTCTAATGTCCATTTTTGATGATGCTCGACGCAGGGCTGCTGAACAGCAGGGTGCTGGAACTAGACAGGTAGGCCAGGCGCGGCGCACCCTCAATAGCCCCCGGATCAATCAAGGCTCAACAAGCTCCATGAGGCTTCCCAATCTTCAGCAGCAGGGAGGCAGCGCGACCCGAGGCCCTCGTGGGTTCAGGCAAGTGGGCGAAGAGGCCCAAAGCCTTATGGAAACTAGAGGACAAAAGATCAGGGAAGCCGCCAAGAAGAAGTCAGCACTGCAAAGGGCTGGCGCTGAAAAGGGCTTGGCAGCGCAGGTTGGCAGAAGCGCGCGCCAAGGCGGCAGCGGTGGACGCGGAGAGATGCTCGGCCAAGTTGGCTCCGACCTATCTCGGGAGGCTGCGGCTACAGCAGCAGGTGCCGAGCTTGCTGCAACTGATGCCGAGCTTGACGCCAAGAAGTTTGAGGGTGAAAGGTATGTCAGCCCGGCAGATGCTCGAAATAATGTTGAGGCTTATATTGACAGTATTGAAGAGAACTACGCCAAGGCATTTGGTGATGACGAGGCGGGTTTGGCTGACGACCTTGATAGATGGGCCGACGAGAAAGGTGCAGACGGGAAACCCCTCCACTCGGCCAACGAAATAAGTTATGCCAGAAATCAAGCCCAACGGCTTAGGGCGTATGATAAAAATTTCTGGACTCACACCGGCGGCCGCCACATTGGGAGCATATAATGGCAAGGATTGTTGGTGGCTCCTTTAAGCAGGGCGCCCAAGGCGGCAGACGACAGAAGCCGGAAACCGCCATGGACAGGGCGCTTGCATCCTTCGTTTCTCCGCAGGGTGTTTACCTTCTGGCTCAAGGCGTCGGCGCTCTTGGTAAGCTCCCTTGGCAATCGAAAGAGGGCGGCCTTGGGCTGATGAAGCAGGCTGCCCAGAAGCGAAACGAGAAAGCGCAGGGGGTTCTCCGGCAAGCAGAAGCCCTTAACAAAGACAGCAAGGCAGGCTTTACCGATAGAGAAGTCCAACTCCAGCGTGATGCTATCTCCCCTTATGAGGCTGAAGAGATGGCTGACCCTGCCTCGACCTATGGCAATGTTAAGCTCCGCCAAGAGTTGTTGGCTCAAGGCCAGAGAGAAGGGGAAAGCCCTGCCGAGTTCAAGGCTCGGTTTGGAGGCTTTACAGAGCGTACCGCTCGTGAGGTCCAAGATGAAAACCGTGTTAGGGCTACCTTGGAAGGAATTGAAACGGGCGACAAGCCGCAGGATCGCGAGGTCACAGTGCAGGGTGCCCGTATGGAGGCTATGATTAAGCAGGCTCAGGACTCGGGCCGAGACGTTGACGACCTAAACCTTGGGATGATCGACGAAAGGGCGCTTAGGGATAAGCTAGCCTTTGCCTTTGAGGACGCTGAGGTTAGCGTAGAAGACCTTCAAGACCTGTCTATCGAAGATCTAATGGACCAAGCGGTAAGCGCTCAGTCAGCCAACCGTAATCTACGCAAGACGACGAGTGCTATCCAGAACATGTTTGGCCAGCAGATCGACCCTTTTGTGATCCAGCAGCTTGTAGAGAAATCAGTAGGAAAGCGGCGCGATTATAATCAGCGGATTAGGGCCGAGTTAAGACGACGCTCTTCGGCTATTCAGGAATCTGCTCCGGCTAAGTTCATTGAGGGGAGCATTGCCAAGCAGCTTGCTGGACTAGACCCGGTTGAGCAGAAGGCAGAGCTTCGCCGCTTGGCCAAGTCGGTCAATACTCAAGAGGACAAAGAGGAGGTTATGAGCCTGGCATCCAGATTCAAACCCGTCCGGTCTACGGTTGGTGATTACTTCACTAGTGACGACGACCTACGTACCGAGTTTGAGGACGAGCTTGGTAAACTGCTTCCGACTATTGATCCGCTGTTTGAACTCAAGAAGCGGCAGCTAACAGCCGACGCCGATTATAAAGAAGCTCAAGCAGGCGAGTTAACTGGGCGCGCCGCCAATGATCTAGCGATAGCAATGTACGAATCAGACGCCAAGAGAAGTGTGGAGGCAGGGAAGAGAGCAGATAAAGCCGCTGCCAAAGGAAGGGCAGCCAGAAACAAAGAAGACAAGAAACTAGAAGGCATGAAGAAGGCGTTTGCTCAGGCTATCCGCTTTGAGGGTGTGAAGGTTCAATTCCTCAGAGAGGGCGACGACATTCTTAACAGTAAAACTAGTTACAAAACCAAGTATGCCAAACTTCACGCTCTAACTAAGAAAGCAAAATACAAGAAGGCGCTTGAGGAAAGTGAGGCAGCCAGAAGGTGGCAGGCGGAGCAGCAGTTAGCTGAAGCTCGACAGGCTGACAAGGCAATGCCTGACTAGCTATGACCAAGCTCCAAGACACAGCCAGGGAATTTCTAGACAAAGAACCCATCCTGTCAGAGCGCGTCTATGACCCCACGACCGACACCTACAAGGAGCGGCCCAGGGAAATAGATGTTCAGGCTCGCGACCCGCAAGCAGCCCTCAACCTCGTTCTTGGCGCGGCCAAAGCCATCCCGAAAATCTTTGAGCCTGAGCGTTATGTAAAGACATACGACGCCCTTGAGGAGCGCCAGGATAAACTACTCAAAGAGTATGAAGGTAAGGGGCCGATAGGAAGCACCTGGCGGTTCGTGAAGAATGCCGGCCGAGATGCCGCCAACATAGCAGCCGCTGCCTTTGTTCTTTCAGACGCACTCGGTGAGGCGGCATCCAAAGACCCGGAAGCCGTGTCTGAGTTTTTCGCTGCGCTTCCCCCCACCATTGCTGCGGCAACCTATCAGGTTTTATCTGACCCGATTGAGTCATTAGGCACTGACCCGCTCGGAACCGTCCTCACATTCACAGGGGTGTCTAACCTAGCAAAGGCGAGACTTGGGCCGCACATGGCAAACGCTGTGGCAAGAGCCCCAGCCCCAATGAGGGCTAAGTTCCAAGCGACTCAGGATGCGATGGGGCGCCTTGGCGATACGGTTTTCAACAAGCCAATTGAGGAGCTTATTCCTGGCAATAGAATCCCGCTTAGTCGCGGCGAGAAGGTTGTCGGTGGTGGGGGGAAGCGTCGCCGCATGGATGTTTACCATGGTGAAGAGGCCCTTCGCGTAGGTGATGTGCTCAGGGGCGCAGTCGTCCCTACCATTGTGGGGCTCGGTGTGGGTGGCTATTCCGGCGCTGCTGTTGGCCTTCTTGGAAGCGCATTGTTTCGGGGTGTCGTATCAGCAGCAAAGTCAAGCACGACACCAAATGCTCTTGGTAACGTCATGGGGTCTTTCGAGCGCCTTGTTAAAGGGACGAGCCGGGCTCGGAACATAAGCGAGGGCGTGGCCAAGTCAGTCATCATGGCTGAAGCAGCCAAGGCCGGCAGCAAACTTGAGGCCCAACTCAACAAGATTGAGGACGCTATCAAGCGCGGTGATCTGGATTCCATGGGCTACTTACTCAAGGAGCTTGAAACAGTAATCCCAACCACAACCGTAACGACCACCCTAAGAAAAGGGGTCTACGATGTTGACCCTCGCATCTCCCAAAGGACTGGGATGATAAGAGGTGAGGTAAAAGCCCGGCGGCTTCCTGAGTCTATCCAGAAGCCACTTGATGCTGCGCTCTCTTTGATCGACGAGGTTACAGGGGGGCGAGCCCAGTTCGCTGGTAATGAAATCAACCGCATCGCCAGGCTGGACTCCACCATGCTGATGGGGGCGGCCTCTGTTAGGCGTGGCGTAATCAAGGGCATCCAGAAGACCCTCAATAGGAAGCTGACAAACGCCGAGGCCCGCGTCGTCACGTCAAAGCTAAATCAAATGGCGAGCATGGGCCGGCTGTCTCATAAGGACGTGCGCGGCTTCATCAACATTGGCGATAAGAGTATCGACCTATCAAGGGCTGTTCAGGCTGCGATGAAAACCCTTCAGCCCAAAGAGCAGCGCAGAGTTATCACTCAGGCCATCGGCGCAGTGATGGCCAAGGAGGTGTCCGCGGTAAGGGCGCAGTCGTTCATCCGGGCTATTGAGGACAGTGCGATGGCCCCGGTGAGGGGCAAGACTTACAACGGCCGCAGCCTTGAGGAACTCATCAAGGAGTTTGTTCCGCTTCAAGAGGGCAGGCGGCCAGCCTCAGCAAGAGGGGATGTTCTTAGGCTCTACGCAGAAGCCGTGGCTGAGAGCGTTGTTATTCGCGGTAACACTGTTCCCATGGCTGTGCCGAGGGGCATCTCATTCAGCCAAGTCAGAAGCGTTCTGGATAACCAGAGGTTCCAGCAGGCATTCAGAGAAAAGCACAATATCCAGCCAGGCAATCGCCAGTTCGATCAGGCTATGCGCGGCCTTGTTGACTCCATGCCTGACGGGTTTCGTATTGGCGACCATGCTACTATCAACATCTTTAAGAGGGAGCTTGAAGACCTGCGGACCAATGTGGCCGACCTTAAGAAGGCAGGATACAAACTTGACGAGGCCGACCAACTGTTTCTGAGAGAGCTTGAAGACTCGTACAAGATCCAGGCAGGCTCAGCGAAGCGTCTCGATAAGCACAACGGCCCCGAGGTACACCCGGAGCTAGCGAAAACCTTAGACTGGGTATCGAACTGGAAGCCCGACTCAAGCAAGGGCGCTCAAATCTTAAACACCATGGCTGGAGCGTGGAAGTATACGCGCACTGTTGCGTCGGTGGGTACGGGCATCATCAACAACCTTGCTAACGCTATGATTTCGTCAATCGAAAACGGTGTACTGTTTCCTCAGATGTACACGAAGTATGCGGATGACGTGGTTCAAACGTCCCGGTTCAGCCGAGGAGCCATAAAGGGCTTTAGTCCCGACGAACTAGCCTACCTAAAAATGACGGACGAGTTGGGATTCGTTAAGGGTGACATGACCCGCACGGAAATAAAGAACTTCATTCGCGGCAGCGATGTCAACGCTGTTCTAAAGCGCGGCAAACTTGATGGCGTTATTGATGAGGCGGCCCACTGGTTCGGCACCAACCAAGTTGGTAACTTTGTTAAGGAGGGCGCTGCCTCGGTTGGTGGCGGGGCTCGAAAGTTCTACTCATCCGGCGACACGATCCCGAAGAGGGTTCACGCTAAAGCATCCATGCGGGAATCGGTTGATCGTATTAGAAGCCTGGAGCCAGGGAGCTACATAGGAATCCGCACAAACGAGAATGTTGTTAGGATTATCAAGAGGCTAGACGACGGCACGTGGACGTACAACAACAGAAAGATTGACCCCCACAACCTGGCAGCAAAAGGGAACAAGAAGCTAAGGGATGTCCTCATGGCCAACGCCAGGCGCAGAGCAAACGATAGGTTTGTTGACTTCGCATCACGGCCCGGACTTATGCGAGCCATTGATAAGTGGGGTCTTTCGGGGATTATTGCTGACCCGTTCATCACCTGGGGAATGAAAGCCAAAGGGATCGGCGGCCCCAACCTGTTTTCCACCGTGATGGGCCTCGGGCGAAGAGAGTACATCAGCAACAGCCCTGCTGTGAACAGGGCGCTGGCCCAAGCACAAGCAGCCAAGCGTTTACGGGCCTCCGTAATCCTGCATACAACAAGGACCGACCAAGCGTCTGAAAGCCGCCGAAAAGCCTTGGACCTTCTGAACACATGGGCATCAGAGAGTTCGCTTGGAACCCTGGCCGCTATGGGCTCCGAAGGAATGGCTTACGTCCGCGACCTTGCTAACCTTGTATCCACCAACGAGGCCACCAAGCTGTGGGAGGCCACGCTAATGACGCTGGCCACAATTTTCGAGGACGACAAAGACGTAGAGATGAAACTTGCCTCCAAGGGTGGCCCGGACTCTCCCCTTTGGAACAACCTAATGAACATCCTCGATACGCTCGGGCTCGCTACGGACCCAACCGCAGTTGGTCTTATTACTAACGCTATCAAAAATGACGCTAGATCAAACGAGAGAAACTTCAGGGAAATACGCAAGACGCTGTTCGGCACCACCCCAGACTTGTTCATGGATTATGTGATCGGTACACTTAGGGATAACGACATGCTTCCTGAGTGGGCAGACGAGATGCTCCCGCGTACCTACTTCGACTTCATTCATCAAAGCACCCCCAAGGTTATGCGCCCCAGCAGGCTAAGGCACTTCTTTGTTCGCAACTCTGGGAAGCTATTAACGGAGCAGGCTTACATCTGGTCAGGGCTTGGGAAGAAGGGGAAGCCGGGCAAGCTCCAGAGAAACGCCAACAGGATAAAGAAGCACCTGCTTAAGATTTATTATGACCCCGTTGCCGAGAGCGGAACTAGGGAGGATGCGGTCAAGGCGTGGCAAGATATTCGGGACTGGTTCAATCCAATGTTTATCAAGGCAGCAAAAGGTTACGTTGATTCCGCCGCTGTGCAGTACAGGTGGGATGCAGACACAAAGAGGGCATGGAACCACGCTCTTAGAAACATAGTCATGGCAGACAACCCACCCCTCCCATCAATCGAGCGAAAGATCAGGCAAAGGATTCTCGGACAATGACCGGCTACCCCCCCAACTTTAGCCCCGGCGAGTTCCAGTGCAAGTGTGGCGATTCTTGCGACGGCCCCTCTCCCTACCCCGATCGGACGCGCCATCTAGCCTGGACTCTTCAGCGCATTCGGGATGAGATGGGTTTCCCCATTCGCATCAACAGCGCATACCGCTGCCCAACTCACAACGCAAACATTGGTGGAGCTAAGCACTCTAAGCACCTTGAAGGTCTTGCTGCTGACATTGATGTAATGGGTGCCGAGGCCAAGGTGGTTGCCGATATAGTTGAGCAGCTAATGGAAAGCGGGGCTATTCCCAATGGGGGCCTTGGTCGCTATAAGACATTCACCCATGTCGATATTCGGTTTGGGCCTGCCAGGTGGGGAAGCCATGATTAGATCGGTCAATCCTCCTGTGCCTACGGGTGATGCTACTGCCCGCTATGAGCGACTGAGCCATGGCGGTACGACATGGTATGACCTGATGCCAACGCCCGCTAATGGTACAGGCACAGGCTTTGGAGCCGGTGTTGACTGGCCTAGGTTTGATGGTGCTCAGGCCGTAACAGTTGGGCAGCCTGCCAAGCTGGCGCTGACTGGCAACATGTCCTTTGTCGCTTGGGCTTCTCAGGATGCAGGCGTTACAGGCTACGAAGTTGTCATGGGCAGAGATGGTACTGATCGGTTCATTTTTAGTATGAATGACAACTCAGGAAAGCCCTTTGTTGGATTAGATATTGGCGGACTCAAAACCCTTACAGGAACCGTAAACACAAACGACTCTGCTTGGCACATGATTGCTACCACCTACGATGGAGCCAAGCTCAAACTGTATGTTGACGGGACACTAAACGCAGAGCTTGCGGTCGCAGGCAGCGCCG
>TARA_R110000765_G_scaffold104222_1_pt1 | contig 20890 bp, 22 predicted proteins | sample TARA_R110000765 | Tara Oceans TARA_R110000765 (sample SAMEA4398168) | marine metagenome | biome: Polar Biome; feature: [MES] marine water layer (ENVO:01000295) within the mesopelagic zone...; material: water (ENVO:00002006), including particulate matter (ENVO:01000060) such... | reverse complement strand
GTATATTGATTTGAGTCCACCCTCTCTGCATTTAGTAGTGAATTTATCGTAGTTTGGTTTTTTATCATTTGCTCCTACCCCATCCCTACTACTATAATATTGAGCTCTATAACTTATAGTCTCATCTTCATAATAGTTGAAGCCATATTTTAAATCCATTAAACGTTTGTTTCTCTCAACTATCAGTCTCTGATCTTTATTTATATCAACATTATCTAAATTATAATCCCAGTCTTTTGTGAGTTTCAAAAATGTCTTTATACCCACTTTAGGAATACCGGGTATGTTATCTGATTTATCTCCAGTGAAACATTTAAACATAAGGTAGTTCCTAGGTGTATCAATATCAGTTACATCCTCAAAATTTTCGAGATTTATAATGCTTTTAGTGTTGGTATTGAAAACAGAAATATCTTCATTTATAAGTTGAAGCATATCCTTATCAGTTGTAATGATAATTTTTTCTCCTTCAATTTCACCAGAAAGCCAAGATATTACATCATCTGCTTCCATCCGATGAGGATAAAAATTACAGATACCTAATTCTTCTATTAAAGGTATTATAGTTTCTAAACTATCGAATACATTTTTGAACTTCACGTCTCCTCTGCCACCTTTATATTCTGTATCACATATTTCAGAACGAAAATTACCTTCAGGGTAAGCTAATCTTTTATCCCAAGCACAATAGATTTTATCCCAAGGGGAAAACTTATCTGCATAAGATTTAAGTGTTCTAAGAAAAATATATGTTGCAGCTATATTCCCTGGGTCTTGATTTTTTGCTTTATAATTAGCAGCCCAAAAGGTTCTGTATAGCAAGTTATTTCCGTCAATCAGTAATGTTCTCATTCCACCAGTTTCTATTCTTCTTATACCACATTATAGTGTAATCTAAATCACTTTCAAATGTTTTCTCTAAATAAGGAAAATCATACTGGTGTTGCCTAGAACGATGAACTAAATATTTTAATTTTTTCCCGTTGAGAGAGTATCTAAGATCATGTCCTTTTCGATCTTCAACATAATTGATATAACTGCTATACTCCTCTCCTGTTTGTCTAAAATTATCAATAATATTACACACGATGTTATAATTATCAATTTCGCTATTTTTATAATAACTAGGCTCTATGTTATAAATCTCTCCAGCATTACCATACAACATTGCATCATATACTTGCTGGCAATGATCTTTAACGAATATCCATTGTCTAATATTAGTACCATCGCCATACACAGGCACCTTTTCTCCAGCTAAGAGTTTATTTATTACTACTGGGATCAATTTTTCGGGATACTGTCTAGGTCCGAAGTTATTACAACATCTAGTAACCACAACATCCTTTTTATATGTTGTATGGAATGATAAAGCTAATAAGTCCGCAGCTGCTTTACTAGCTGAGTATATAGAGCTGGGGTCCAATAAATCACATTCTGCAGATGAGTTTTTATTAAAATCTAATGACCCATAGACTTCGTCAGTACCGATCTGTACAAATCTCGTTCCATTAAATTGGTTGAGTAATTTATAAGTACCTGTAATATTAGTTTCTACAAAATCATCTCCGTTTTCAATACTTTTATCAACATGAGACTGAGCTGCGAAGTTTACAATGTAGTCGTAATATGAACTAATTGTATGACAAGTATCGGTAATACATCCCTCAATAATATTCAGTTCGTTATCACTGTCTTCTACTCTTTCTAGTAATAATTCCTCCGTCTTTTTACTGACACAGTAATCTTTAATATCAAGAATATTAATAGTACAGTTCTTACACTTATTAAGTAATAACTCAACAAAGTGTGATCCAATAAAGCCAAGACCCCCTGTTACCAGAATCGTTTTATTTTCAAGCATTTGGTTTGTGTAGTGCTTTTCTTATCGAAGCTTCTTCCGTGGGAAATACATATCCTGTTACATCCATTGCATATGATGCATCAAGAACGCAATTAGATCTTTTACATGCAGTACTCTCATATAACTTTTCTAAATTAATCCATTTCCAATTTGGGTTCCATAAATTAAAATCATCGAGAATACTTACGATTTGTTTTGTATCGAGTGGATTTGGATTAACTACATTGTAATTACCCGATGGAAACCCACCTGTAATTTCATCTCTTCGTATAAAGTAAGAAACAAATCCTAGTAAGTCATTTACTATAGTTTTAGAGTTTTTAAAATTAATGAGATTATTATATTTAAGTATCTTTGTTAAGTAATTTTTAGATTCTGATATATTACCAGTGACTGGCATTCTAATACGAAAGTTAAATGCCCCTGAGTAATTCTTAAGAGCTAACTCACAAGCATGTTTTGTTTTACTATACCAGCTTGAATCTGGATTTGTAAGACCGTTATTTGGTTCATCTGTTTCGGTGAAATTCTTTTCATATCCGTTATATATACATCCAGAACTAATATTAATAAACTTAGAATTATAAGAAGTACAGAGACTAGCAATTAATGTCGGTATAGTAACATTAAGATGGAACGTGTCTTCCTTGTTAGATTCACATGCATCAACATTTGGAGTGCCAGTATAACCTACACAATTTATAACATAATTTGGGAGAAATGTTTGTAACACAGATACTAGATTGCTGTTGAAAGAAGCTGGGTCAAAATATTTTAAACCACTCACTTGACGTACATTGAATTTGTTATTCATTCTCAAGTGCTCTGTAAGCTTAGAACCTACAAATCCATTACCAATAATTAATACTTTACTACTCATTGTCGTCATTTTCTTGTACTTGACCATCGGGTTGAAACTTCATATTGCTAAACCTATTGATAAGACATTCTATAGAATCAAAGTCTTGTTCTGTTTTCCCATTAACAATAAGAACACTATCCCCATTATTATCATAACCCACGACAAAATACGCTTTAAGGTATTCTCCTATATAGTTTTGCAATATATCTAAGCCTGCAGTATTATTTTTTTCAACTGCATTAAGTATATCATTTAAATCAGATGTGTTTGCCATTTTCAGTTGAGGTTATATTTCGTTGAATGAGGTGAGTAATTATAACTTCCATACTATCTGTTTTCAATTGAAAGTTCTTCGGAAAATAATTTCCACCATCATTGAATTCAAACATTAGATCATTATTAAAATCTTTATTAAAGAAGCAAGTAACAAAGACAGACTCTGCTCCGGGGTTGATAATTATTGTCCATCTTCTAGGGTCTGACTGTCCGTAGTCATTAAAAACCCTAAATGAATAATAACCATTATCTCTTATTCTTTTAAGAAAGTATCCACAAGTTGTAACTTTATTTTTCATTAACTCTTATGACTAGATACTACATAATTTAATGTTGCTTTATCGACATCGCATCTAATATTAACAACCTTATACTTACTATTAATATATACATCTGCAGTTTCAAAGTTCAACGCGTTTAACATTCGGAATAACTCTAAATTAACTATAATAGAATCTTTAACTACTGGTTCCCCGCTAAACTTATTACTTATAATAGTAGTAAAAATATCAGTGTTCTGTAGTTTCTTATCGCATAGATCCCCAATCACTGCACTATCTTCAGTATATAAATACAACTTACTTGACTCTGTTAAGAGAGGTAATGTTTTGAGGATTCTCTTGAGATCATCTTTACATATAGTAAATTTAGTATTGTAAGACTCCTGTAATTGTTGTAATTGATTAAATGCATGATCATTACTTCTTTTAATACTTCTATCGAAGAGAAAATATTTAAACTTAAAGTTTTTATTTTTATACTTAATGTAATTATTTTCAATTGTAAGTCCAATTTCATCTCCTTCAGAGCACTGAAGAGCCTTTATAAGCTTATTAGCATCTGGTAATACGAAATTATCTATTTTCTCTTCTTGAATACTGCATTTATATTTTGTGAATAAAAATACATCTGAACCTCTATCAACAAAGCAAGTAAGTTCATTATCCTCTACCTTAATATCAGGAGTATTATCTATCTTACTTATAGGAGATAAAAATGCGCGAATAAAATTACTCTTGTTCGGAATTAGAATTTTCATTTAGCTTTATTCTAATAATAACTTCTTTCGCATTTTTTACAACTCTTTTTTCAATGAGATTGAAAAAACGATCAATCTTTTTCTCTACACTCGTCAGCTGAGCAATAAATTCTTTTGTAGTTTTTTCGTCAATTGCTGTTGTGGTTGCTGCAACTCCAGAATTTATACTCTCGGTGATAGGCCCTGTAGCCCCAGCTGGGGGCATTGGTGGTTGTGGTTGAACAGGTTGAACTGTATTTCTTTCAGGTGGTGGGCTTTGTTTATAAATTGAGGTAGCCAAAGGTACAGGGTTCATTGTACTCGTTGGAGATACTATACCTTTATTTAGCCTGTTTGCATCCCCGTTCATCTGATGGATAAGTTGTTTTATTGGATCGTTCATTTTCAAAAAAGGTCTAGCGATATCGCTAGACCATACTTTATTTACATTTTTAAGTTTAGAGTTGAGTTTAGAGATCCATAGACGCAAGAATGTCTTTAACTTTGGTATCATCATCTTCATAACTAGGTACATCATCATCATCATCATCTACTTTAGCTGTCTTAGCAGATACTGACTTGACTATAGGATTAGCTTCTTGTTCCTCTTGTTCTTTATCCTCTGAAGATTCAGGGTCTCCACAGAAGAAATGCTCATTAAGCATCACTTTAAGGTCATCATAGCTCTTGATAGGGAATACATTCTCAAGATCATAAATATTCTTATACACTGCATTAATAGATTCTTCATCTACCAAACCTGGAATTTTTTGAGCAGAAGCGAATCGAGAGCTAACATACGTAGAATAACCACCTTGCTCTTCCACTTTAATTTTCAAACTACACCCATCAGCTGATAGATCAAAAACCCGGGAACCAAATTCATCAGAATCTTCACCCTCAATACCAGCCATAATAATCTTATGCAATTGCTTTCCAAAACGTAAGATCTTATTTTTACCGTTATTCTCACCATCAGTTGGGTCATTAACTACATAAACATTCATGAGCCAGTTTTCCCTCCTAGTAAGGAGACGTGAATCCTCTTTCTCTTGCTCACTACCATGTTTACTCAGTCGGAACTTAGCTTCACTGATAGGGTCTCTCTCATCCCATGTACTCGGGCTGATTGCACTAATATATTGACCAGTTGCAAGGCTATTCCATCCTTGAAAGTAGTAATGGAACAAAGTTTTCAACGGTGATTCTACATTAGGTAGGAGCCTGAGGGTATATGTGTTACCAGGTTTAAAACGGAGGACATTGCCAAAGTTTGATGTTTGACCGGTAGTTGATTTCATCGCCTCGCTAATTTTAGCGAACATTTCTTGATTATATGCTGACATAATTTATTTTAGTATTTTATTTAGTTTATTTTTTATGTTTATGTTTAACGTCTTGAGCTTTGATTGATAATACTTTACTCTCAACGTTTCAATAGTATTATAGAAGTTATTCTCAATAAAATCAACTTCTTCTTTAGATATTTTTTTTATTATTTTGCTGTAATCCCTAGCAGCAAGTATGTTAAAATAAGTGATTTTTCTCTCACTCAAGTCAACTAAAAATTCAGGATAAAAGGATTTGAGATTAAAATATTCATCAATAGAAGCTAGCTTATTATTTTTACACTTATTATAGATATTTTCCCATCCACTCTTAACAGCGTTAACGATTACTGTGTTATCAGGATCTGTAAACATTAATTTAGTATACCACAGGTAATATGCCTTTATGCCTTTAAACGATGAAAAGAACCTAAGATCATAAAAACTCTCTGCCTCCCATAACTTATATGGTGCGTTAAAATAATCTTCTGGGTCTATATTTTTAGTAGTGAGTATATTTTCAATCTTACAAATTTTCTTTTTATCAACTTCATCAAAACTAGAAAAGTCCTTTCTAGGTCTCCAAGGCATACCTTTATTTGCTCTCGATGATTTAAGATGAGTGTTATAAATTACTTGCTGTTGGTAGCTCAGACTCATTTTCTGTACTTATCGTATGTTTTGAAAAACTTCGTTATATATTTACTTTTATACAAAAATGGATCATATTGCAAGAACATTTTTACTAGCTCAAATTCATTCTCTACTTCTAATATATTAATAAAAATCCACTTGTATTTATCTTCCTTTAAAGATAATAATAATACATTAGCGAGATTCATCTTCTTATTTTCACAAATAGATACATACGAACATAAACACAAAAACTTATGATCACTATCTTTCTTTTCTAGTATTGTAAAGGGGTCTGTCATAGTGGTTGAAAATCCCTACTTAGGATCTTTATAGTATCGTTGAGTGTACCTCCTGCAGCGCTCTTGTGACCACCACCATCACATAAGTTCGTGGCTAGTTTACCTAAATCAATATCTACCTCATTTTGTTTCCTAAAGTATACTCTCTTACTACCAGAGTTTATAAGCATAACTATATCACACTTCTTATTATCGTTTAATATATTATGCGCTACGTCATTAACATACTTATCAACAAAACCACTAATAAAGTTATACTCCTTATCTTTTAGTTCAATGTCAGCAGTATATAATCTTAAGTCTTTATAATATTTTGTAAATTTTCTTTTATAAGATCTGAGTAGATTTTTTTCCTGAGGAGTAAAGTCGATAAAGCCATTTTTAAATCTTTCAGAGAAAAATTGAAGTCTATTAGAATTAAAATACCAAAATAAAATATTGAGATTATAACTATCTGGATCCTTTAAAATATAACTATCATAATCATCGATTAAAGATAGTAATTTAATTTGAGGTATACTTAAATTAACTTCACTTTGTTTAAACTGATTATATAGTAGTTTGCTGCAAGAAGTAGTAACAACTACATTTGTCTGAGCATGTTTGTATTTCTGTTTATGTGTTTCGTGATGATCAACGATTACAACATTTGACCTATCGATTAAATCAGCAACATCAGTCGTGTCTAGATCGAAGAAGTATATTTTCTTATATGTTTCAAAACTATTATTATTAAGCCAACTAAGTAACTTCTCTCTTAAGTTACTAACTTTAAGTGGGATTACCTCAGTATCTTGATCAGGAAAAAACCATTTATAAGTTAAGTAACACCCAGCTCCGTCGAGATCAAAATCTGTGAAAACGATATAACGATCCATGTGCACTTATTTACTCCTTTTCTCCGTATTCTCCAGCTGATAGCTCTATGTCATTTACCTCGTCATTCTCATTTAAGGTCTCGTCTTCAAATACAGTCATTGTTCTATAATTTACACCAAGTCTAGTAACCCCGTGATTAATACCAAATCGATTCTTCATAATATTTACATGTATGGCATTATCTTCTTTATCTTGATCAGTTCTAAACAAACCAATAACTGCATCAGCCGTAGCACCAGTACCATAACTTTCACTAACTGACGACATACCAGGTCCTCGTTGATCATATACTTGAGTTTGAGAAGACGAGCCCGCTCCACTATAACCACTTCGATTGAGCTGGGTAGCAGTAATAACCGGGCACTCAAATTCATATGATAATGCACGTAGCTGCTCACTAATATTTTTTATTTTCTCATATGAGTTATTACCATCAGAAGTTAGAAGATTCAAGTAATCTACAACAATAGCATCAGGCTTAAACTTTTTAGTAGATATAATTTGTTTAGTATATGTTTTAAGTGTAGCAGGGGTCACGCTATTAGGTGGATATTCCTTGACAACGAGGCCTGCGTCAGGTCTCATCATTTTAAATCTCATAGCACCTTCTCGTATCCCCTCAACATTATCTTTAAGTGTATTATTATCAAGCTCAGCAATAGTAGATGTAATCCTAATATTATACATTTGCTCTGACATCTCTAGGCTGAACAAAATAACTTTTTTATTTTGCTTCATAATGTTAACCGCCATGTTATGAAGAAATATAGATTTACCAACATTAGTCTCACCAGCAAAGATATACATTGATCTACCTTCTTGTAGAAACCCTCCTCCTAGTAAATCATCCATCCATTCAATCCCTGTACTTAAATGATTAGTTTCAGTGAGGAGATTGTCAATATGAGTCTCTAACTCATCGAAGTAATTATGACCCTCACTACTTCTTAAACTATAACCAATAATCTTTTCTACACTATTATAAAAGGAAACTAGATCTTCTTTATCGGTTACTGAATCCCATTTCTCAGCTATTTGAAGTAATGTATTTTCAAACCCTTGAAGCTTGAAGAACCTCTCAGTATGATCTAAAAGGGTATTATAATCTATCTCTTCAGTTATACTATCGGAGTTACCCTTTACTATAATATACGATTCTTTAAGTTTATCGCTGTTAAGAAATACTGATAGTTCTGTTGAGGTTGGTTTTCTATTAAATTTAGAAAAATACTTCTGAAGCAACTCTACTATACACTTGTTGTGTTTATTAGAGAATAAATCAGCTTTAAGATATGGTATTGTAATAGAAAGAAACTGCTCATTTTCTAAGCAGTTCTTCATTACTAGTTTTTCTATATACTTAAAATCTTCTTTTAATAAGTCATTCTCTGGCATAATTTTTTAGTTCATTATAGAAATAATCTTCAGACTCTAGATACTCTTTTGAAAAGCTATTCAATCCAGGAGAAGAATGTATTACATGTATCGGTAATGTACCTAGTATAAGACCTGCTTGAAAACAATCAATCGAAAATTTTAGATCGTAGTGATGAAACCCTTTAATATTTTCATCGAATTTAATATTTTTTTCAATTAAAGAACGAGGCTGAATCGCTAGAAAAAGACCATCAAGAAGAACTGTTTTTTTGCCTATATCACCAAAGACAGAAGGTATAAATCTCTTTTTTGTACCATGACTTACAACTCCTGATTGAGATTCTCTAGCTGTTATTAAATGCCATAAGAGAGGTTTTTTAATTTTTAGATTTGACCCACCAGCTAATCCACAGACATCAAACTCATTATCTCGGAAACCATCATATATTTTTTCTACAAAATTACAACTATCTATATATACGTCATCATGTACAAAAATAACACAATCCCATTTATCGGTTATATATTGGTTGTAAATCTCACACAGGCCTTTTTTATTATTTTCGTGTATTATAAAGCTACCTGTATAAGACTGGTCTTTTAAACTCTCATACAATAAGGTTTGATCGTATCTTGCTTTAGTAGTTGTACTTACAACTAAAACTTTATTAGGATCATATGAAAAACCCGTTGTTTGTTTGAAATGTCTCAATTGGCTCATACTTTAATTTGGTGAAGTTGAATCTATATACTATACCCTCTTCAAGAAGCTGCCAGTCTTTTATTGGCTTAGAGCTTATATTTATACTATCTGTATAGATAGTACTACCAGATCTAAAAACTAATAACTCTGAAGTATTTGAATCATATAACCAACAACCAAACGTACCCTCTAACTCTTGTAAGGTAGCTTTGAGTCCTATCTTATCTACCATGGGTAAGATAATACTACTATCAACTTCATTTATAGTATCTTTTGGTATGTATTTACTGTACTTTGTTTTTAGTTTATTAAAGTTACTCAATATCCCATTATGAGCTAGGTACATACCTTTATACTCAAATGGGTGAGTCGTATTTTTAGAAAACTCTCTTTTAGTAGAAGTAGGAGACTGTAGATGACCTAGATAAAAAACAGTATCATCATCAAATTTTAACTTCTTTTTAAAGTTATTATCCTTAACAACTTTAACTTTATTGTTTATGCAAAATTTAACAACCCCGTAAGCGAAATTACCTCGTTCTTGATTTTGCTTAAATAAGTGACTAAAAACATCTTTATAAGGTGATCCAATTATTCCGCACATAATATTCTACCATGGTATATTAGTTCTCTCATATTGCAACGGGTCTCTAAAACCTGCGTCCATAAATCCTTTAATACGAGAGCTACAAGCAGTACAATAACCACATGCACTCTCTTTGCCTTCGTAGCAGGTCCATGTACGTTTATAGTCGACATTTAAATCAGCCCCCATTAGAATGATCTCTCCCTTGGTTTTATCTATTAAAGGTGCTTCTATATTGATTTTATTCTTTCTATTGAGAGCAATGAGATTATTGATACTCTCGAGAAACTCAATACTACCATCCCAAAACCCTGCTTGACTATCAATTAATGCAGCGCCGTGATAAACAGTCTCAGCACCCATACTTTCTGCATACGCACAAGCAATTGAGAGCATCATTTGATTTCTAAATGGCACATAGTTTACAGTCTGGGCATCTCCTAGTACATCCTTAGTTTTAGCGACAGCAATATCATTATTAGTAAGAGACGAACTACCAGCAATGTCTCTAAAGAAAGAAAGATCCACTATTTTGAAATCATCTCCTGATTGATCTTCAGCACATATTAGTTCTTTTATATGTCTCTGACCGTAATTAAAAGTTATAGGAAAAACTCGCGTATGCTTAGTTTTAGCATACGCGAGTATCACACTACTATCTATTCCACCACTTACTGGAACTATTGCTTTACTCATAAATCTATTATAGATCAATCAGTAAGAATATCAATAACTAATTTAGTATTATTCGTTATCCTTTTCTACTTTTGGGATAGCGGGTTCATTTAATTCCTTACCATACCTGTATTTCTCTTTTATAGACGTTTCTAGACGTTCAAGAATCTTGGCCCATAGCTCTTCATCTTTACGCCAGTTTTTGTAATACCCTAATTTATTACCATCCATAACAAAAGTAGATCCAGTTTGCTCGATCACTCCATGAGCAACTGCAACATCACGTAAACCAGAATACTTATCAAGACCAGTCTTAAAGTTAAGATAAACCTCAGTCTGCAAAAAAGCAGGAACAAATCGATTCTTAACAGTAAGCATACGAAGGGTAACACCACTGTAATTACGTGACTCAGTCAACGCAATATCGTTATCATTGCTTTGATCTGTCTTTTCTTTCTTAGCAGCCATCTGGACAAGTATAGAGGACATGTAGATAGGGCCTGAACCACCTGCTTGTGACTTTACTAAAGTAGGATGTAGAGCTCCAGGATCTGCATAAGTATGATTACTCGCTATTACTGTAGTACCTGTAATTGCGGCTTTGTATGTGATCATTCTCATCATAGATTTGAGCTGTTTAGCTCTTAGTCCCATATCCATAGCTCCCTTATTTTGCTCAGCATCTCTTAACTCCTTTTCTGAAGCTAAATTACCTAGTGAGTCTATAGATATAATAAACTTACCATGTAGCTCTGGTTCTAACTCTACTTGATCTAAGAATGTCATAATCTGATTGCGACATGACTCTACAGTATCAACTGGAACATACTTAGCTTGAGAACTATCAAGCCCTACACCCTCTGCACTTGAGGAATCAACTGCTATCTCAGTATCAAAAATGATGGGTACCATTCCCATTTTTTGAGCGTTACCGAGAATCTTATTAAGAATAAACGTTTTACCACAGCCAGATTCCCCACTAAAGATAATAAGTCTACCTTTAGGTACCCCACCATATAGAGAGCCAGAAATAATACTATTCAATGCCAGGCAACCAGTATCAATCCACTCAGTAACATTACTCAACGTATTGTTCTCAAGTGTTGTCGCGTTTGTGTTCATCTTTTGCAGTGCAGCAAAAGCTTTATTAACTAGCGCAACATTAGGGCTCTTCTGTATTGGTGATATGTTTTTATTCATGATCTAATTCGTCTTCGCTTATATGCTTTACATTATCATTGTCGATATTGTTATGTATCCATCTCTGACGATCTTTATAATCTAATTTCATAAAATGGCTCTTTATAATCTCTCGGCCCGTGTGCTCAGGAATATCTAATTCTACTCCAATCTCCTTTTGAGCCATTATATCAAAATCAAATGCTATTTTAACTTTCATCTATATTATGTTACTGGTATTAATACTGGTACAATTCCATTCTTACTATTAAACAGCTCCTTTACCTGATCATATTTCTCTGTTTACTGGGATTTATAGCCATAATTAATCTTCAAATAACTTAATTTCTGGAGTAGTGTCTTCTTCCTCTTTAGTTTCAGTTGTCTCTTTAATGTTAATCTTAGTGAAGTAATGTTTAGTAATACTATCTGTAAGTTTAACATCAATTAAAGAGATATTATTCCTATTGACATCAAACACGCATTGCTTAGAGCCATCGTCACCAGGAACAATAAACTCAGCAAAGAAGAGCGGAATAATATCAACTTTCATTTGACCAGCTTCATTGGGGGTTACCATAATCATTGCAGGATCTTTTAGTTTTAGAATAGTATCAGTTTGCTCTAATACTTCTCCAAAACAAGTTCTTCCGATACCATCATTATAAACAACAATCTTATATTCGTCGTACATAAAACTATAATAGTATACTTATTTCAGTTATCAACGGTTAATATTAAAAAATTCAAATAAATCTGTCTGGTATGCTTCCCCAGGTTTGTATGGTCGCCATTTTACAGAGTCATAGAAACGTTCAATGACTTTAAATATAGTTTTTTCAAACATCTTTTCATGATCAATTAAGAATAAATCCTTAAACTCTTCAGGTAAATTATATTTAAACGCCAAGCTGTTACAACCGTATTTATTAGGTTGTTGTACGTAGAAATATCGCACCTTATCTCCTGATCCGATCTTCTCATGTACACCTGTAAGATTAAACTCTTCTAATAACTCATTATAAAAGATAGAAGATTTAACATGTATAGGTGTACCTTTGCCTATAGTAAATGAGTTAGCTTTGATTGCGTATTTGTCATAATCTTGGATGCCCATAACAAAAGCGATATCTTCAATAGGTAAACTAGAATATAAATTGTATACCTTATCAAACATTTCATTTGTTTTAGACTCATCTCCGGTCATAATCATATTTTCGATTATACCTTTCACATGAGGTTTAACAGCGTCTGGCATTGTTGTACGTACAACCTCAACTCCTGTATACTTGAATGTATTACATGGGTCACCCTCGTCATCTAGTTTATGAAGTACGTATCTCTTTTTCTGCAAGAACATACCTTTATCGCAAATGGACTCTCTCTTGAATACAAACTCTGGTCTTATAGTATTAAGAGATTTTACCGCCCATTGCTCGATATGTACATTAAGGTAATCTTCCATGTTCTGTACTAACTCATAAACCTCTGGTCTCACTACTATATTATTAGTAGCAGGAGAATGGGCTTCCATATATAACGGTATTTTTAAATGATCGAGTATGGGAGTAATAGTTACATAACTAGAATCAGTATCATTATATAAAATGGGATTATCCTTTTTTATATCTTCTTCTGTTAGGTCAGTATTTTCTATTATGTAGTTTTGTAGAATTACGTTACTCTGCTTGATTACTTCTTGGCCAGTGAGGGTAATTGATCTTGCAATATCACCGTCACCCATTTGAGAGTGTTTATTGCCAAAATAACCATATATACGATTAATAAGAATCTTTAGAGTCAATTGATAAATATGAGCCTGGTTAATTTTAACCGGAAGCTCTGCTATTTTCTTTTCTGCTATTTTCTTTTCTTCTTTATCAGTAATACTATCTACAGTATTTTTGAGATGATTGAGCTCTTTCTTTAATTTATACATGAGCTCCTTTTTCTCTTTTCTGATGTTATAAAAGTGCTTAGATATCGCAGGAAAGATACCTACAGGTTCTTGAAAAAATAGCTTTTTAGCTTTTGTTACAGCTATTTTATTCTTTTGAGCCCATTTGACAAAATTGGGTTTAGTAAATTTGAAATCTTCATTGTTTACTGATTTTACATGCACATGAGTATCGTCAGTAGATGTAATAGCACCGAACTTAGTTTCAGGACTTAAGTTCAAAGTAATCATTGTAGATGGGTATAGAGAGTTAGCATCAAACGAAATTACATTCTCTTTAAATCCTCTTTGAGGTTCTCCTACATATGCACCTTCGTATTTTTCAGTACGATATGTATCTTTTATAAAAGTGGGTATAACTCGCGGCTCAGCTCCCTTGCGGGCTTGAATGATCGCACGACCATTTACCGTACTGATAGTACCAAGCGCTGCGATGAAAGGAGTTAAACCGACATATGATAACATTCTCACTAGACCTAGAAATTGTAGTTTTTCATCTAACTTAGCAAGAAGAGTAACGTCTTGAATATTATAATCAACAAATGTTTTCCAATCATTTTTTGCGAGAGTCGCGAGGTTAGTATTGTTAGTATTAATCTTTCTACCTACACCCTCATACTGACCAATTGAGTCAAGCTTGTAACTATCTCTCTGTCCTACAGAGAAGGTCTTATAAATGTTAAGGTAATCAAGCATACTTATACCCTCAACAATATACTTAGTTTGCTCTTTACCAAAGGAACCCATAAACTGACGGGCATATACTGGACGACGTAATTCTTCATTCATAGGAGATATCATATTACGTACATCTTCTCCGAATAAACTTTCTAATCTATTTATAACATAAGGAATATCGAAAGTATCGCTATTCCAACCTGACAAAATATCAGGTGGGTCTTTACGATAAAAACTAAGAAAGTTCCAAAGCAGATCTTTTTCATTATCACAATTAACATAAGTTACATCATTAGTCTCAGGTACATAAGGACCTAATCCCCATGAGTAATAATGTTTTTCTATAGTATCATAGATAGTAATAATATTGATAGGAAACTTAGCATCTTCGGGTTCCGGGAAAACATCAGGGGAATAAATCTCGATATCGAAGAACCAATTCTTGAGAGGAAATTTATTAAAGGTATCGTCTTCATTATTCTCCCAATATTGATCTATCAGGAATTGTTGATATGGGGTTATATTCTCAAAGATACGGGATATACCCATATCCTTAATTTTATCTCTTCTTTCTTTTTCTGATCTACAAACTATCTGTCTGAGCTTAGTACCATATAGAGAAGTAGCTGATTGCAGTCTTTTATTATTAGTTTCGTAATAGAAGTATGGACAGTAATCAACATCTGTCGTGATGCGAGCACCATCATCTGACCACGTAAATAGCCGCATTTTACGTTCATGCGGCATATAACTTAAACCCCTATACATAATAAATAGTATAGAAGTTTCTCCCTATTTTACAACTATATTATTCAGTTTATTAATATTTTTTCTTCCAGGGTGGCCATATGGGTAATTGTATAACTCCTCGTAAAATTTAATATTATCCTCTAACCACCTGGTTTCACCGAACTTCCGAGCTTTTTTACTTTCAGCTATATACTTCTTTCGGTCTTTAATTAGATGCTTAATCTGATCTATAAGCTCAGGGCCTGTCTTAAACTTATGAAAAGCATTAGAGTATGTAACGATGTCCTGACAAATCGTTGGGATACCCATACAGCAACCCTCAATGAATTTTAAATCACTCTTCGCTTTATTGAAGTTATTATCTGCTAGTGGTGCGTAAATTAGTTGAGGATTAAGAGATTGAATTTTATAAGGATAATTCATAAGAGATTCCCACGCGTGGAACTCAATCTTACCAGCTCGTATAAGGTCACCCAAAGGAGCAGGGAAACCACCGAGGAACACCCAATTAAAATCATTAACTGTTTTCCTTATCACATCATTGACATGCTCAAAATCATCTCTATGCTTCACTCTTGAGTCTACATCAAAATGAGCTCCAGAGCCACAATATAAAACTCTCGGTTTTTTACTATACTCTTCATAATTCTTAGATACAATAGTTTTATTATAAAACCTATCCATCCAAAATTTAGGAACAAAGTTAGGAATGACAGTTATATGAGGGTGATTTGTTTTGTCTTTGAAATAATCCTTCATGTAATGATTAGTAACTGTCATCTCATCAGCCAGTAGCATTATCTCCATAGAAGTCGCGCGAATTTTAGGGTCATCGAAGGCTGTCCTGAATTTATTATATTCTGGTATGTCTTCAATAAAAATAATATCATCAATTTCATAAATGATATTCATCTTTTTGTTTTGAGTTTTCTGTATCCCCTTTATAAACTCCATGAATTTCTTTTGAGATTCAGTAGCTTGTCTTTGAATTCTAATAGCACTTACATCCGCATAAAAACTTGGGTCAGCTATCATAACTGTACCACCAGAGATATTAAATGATTGATTTATTCTTAATAAACTCTCTGGCCATATCATTCGCCAGTGACCACACCCAGAGTAATCTGCATAAAAGTTTAATACCCTGCTGAGATCCTTTTGCTTTGGTAAACCACTTGGTTGATGTAAGTTTGTCTTACTATTGGCTATTACCCCAGTAGGTTGTATACGACTAAAGGGCTTGCGGCTTATAACATTAAAGGGAGAAAACATATTAATTATTATACTCTACTCGTCGAGTAATTCCATTGCTTTTTTCTAAATAAATCACTTCACCGCCCTGGAAACTCTCTTTAGTTGATTCTTTTCTGTGAGATATTATATAAACTCCCTCTTTATATTGCTCAACGCGTTCCTTTAAAATTTTAATAACAAGCTCTACACCCCTTTCATCTAAAGAGGAATCTAGTAGTTCATCAAACATAACAAGATTATAAGATACATCCCCTTGCATTCTTCTTATATCCATGAAGGTAAATAGACACGCAAGATCTATATTCTTGCGTTCAGCTCCAGAAAAATTAAAATACGAACATTCTTGACCTTTATCGTTTTTAATCTCTTCCTCAAAAAATTCATTAAACTTACAAACACAATTAGCGTCCATTTTATCAAGATAATACAAAAGCCTATTGTTTAATATATTTAAAATTTTCTTTACAATATAAGATTTGACACCTTCTTCTGATAATATAAATTTAACAAACTCTAAAATCTTATTATCATTGGAAAGAGTTTCAACTTGATTTTCTAAAATAGATACTTCTTCAGTATATTTTTTTAATTGTAAATTTAAATCTTTATAATTATCTGTAATGCTATTTATATCTGTAATTTCTTTATTTATTTCTTCGATTTCTTCCTGAATGTCATCTATTGTAGATTTTACCCTTCTATTAGACTCTACAGCTACGAGACACTCTTTAAGAAATGATTTACATTTATTTGATTCAGAGACGTATGTATTCTTTCTATCCTTTAAAGAATTAATTTGTACATGTATATCTTTAATATCTTCTTCTCTTACTTTAATATCAGTAGCAATTTTACACTTCTCTTCTTCGATATGATTTCTATCATCTGAGGATATTTCATGTAAGCATACAGGACACTTAGATAAATTAGTTCCTATTTTACTTAAAGTTTTTTTAAACATCGTTATCTCAGCCTCATATCCCATAACTTTAAGATAAAAACTATCAATTGCTTCTTGTATTGTAGGTATATTAGCATCAAAACCAACCTTTTTCTCTTTTATTGATCTTACAAGCTCTAAATCAGGTTCAGTAATTTGTTTTTGTAAATTAGATATTTTTTTATTTTTACGGGCAAGATCTTGTTCGCATCTATCAACTTTATTTTTGTTTTCTTCTTTTTTAACTTCTATTTGTTTAATAGATATATCCTTATAATTATTTTGATGTATTAACTCTTTATTAGTTGATTCATAATCCTTTAATATCTCGTTATGTTCAAGTCGTGCAACTTGAAGCATTTGAGAAAATACTTCTAACTTAAGAATACCCTCGATGAATTTTCTCTTTTCTATCTTTTTCTGAGCCATAAAAGGCAAAGTTGTATTGATAGACATAATCACACAGTTTTGAAAGAGTTCAGAAGAAGCGGAAAGTAATTCTTTAATCCTATTGGTGGTATTAATTATAGTACTCTCTGTTTTGTCTTCATCATTTATAAAAAGAAAGCACTTTGTGGGTTTGAGAGACCGTACAATATTATAATGATTAGTTTCGTTACCTTCTATGATAGAGAACGAGAGCTCTACGTGTGTCCCCTTTTGTGTAATATTATTAATGATATTACTCTTAGGTATTTCTCTTATTGTATCCCCGAAGATAGCAAAGTGGATACTATCAGCTATAGTACTCTTACCCACTCCATTTCTTCTATCAAGTTTATCTTTATTAGTACCAGCTATAATACTAATACCAGTCTTAAAATTAACTTCAACTAAATCATTACCTACAGAGAGAAAATTCTTAATTTTTATAGAATTAAAATTAACGTGCTTCATACAAATTGTTTATATATATCAATCGTCTTTTTGATAACATCTACTTTATATTCATCGTCTATTGTATTTTCAATATATTCTATAATACATTCTCTGGTATTCAAATCTGATAACTCATTAGTGAATAGATTATCCTCTGGATTAAACTTATAGAGATAATCTACTGTAAGGTCAACAGGATTATATGTATTAACTTTTGCAATAATATTATCTAGATCTTTAATTCTTATATCATTATCTACATAAAGTTTGAGTATTATATTATCTAGCTTTTCTTTATACTGTGGTAGATCAGTAATCTGACTTGTCTTGATTTTTACATGCTCTGGAGAGATATAATTATGTACAAACTGATAATCAATATTATCTAAATCTATAACATAGAAACCCTTTTTATCATTCATGTCCCCGAAGTCCATTTCAAAAGTATTACCTGCATAGATAATAGTACCATCATCATATTTTCTTTCTTCTCTCTTATGAAAATGACCAGAGAATATTAGATTGGTTTTATTTAACAGAGCTCTTGAATTTAAACCAGACTCACATACTTTGAAGTTATTGTATTTAAAGTTTTGAATCTCGAAATGACCGAAAATAATATCAGCAGGTTGAATATCTTCAATCTCTGTACCCCATGGACACATCATAAGACGCTTACCGTTAATCTTAATAAGATCAGGTTTATCAATAATTTTAATATTATTTTTGTGATTTAGAATAGATAGAGAGTTAACTGAACTAGTATCCTTGTAGTAAGAATCATGATTACCAGTAATCATCGTAACCTTAAAGTCTTTGAACAGATCTAATATCAGATTAGCAGTATGCAGACACTTTACATTTACTTCATCCCTGTAATGAAAAAAGTCACCACCGAAAATTATTTCATCTATATTTCGACTCTCTAGTTCTATTTTAAACCACTTAGCCCATACTTGCGCGATATTGAGCCACTTCTCGCTATTTTGATGTACTCCTAGATGAAGATCCGTGAAAAATGCTATGCGATTATTCATTAATCAGTATACTGATTATAATTGTCGTCTAGCAGTCTTACATACACTTTACCACAGCCCTCGTCGCACATAGTTTCTTCATAAACTACTTCCTGATATTCAGTAATTGTCTGCTTGTATCTTTTCTCTTTTTTAATTCTATTTATAAAAGCATGATATGCTATAGTAGTAAAGTAAGAGAAGGGATTTGAATGAGATTCAATATTGAATTTTTTGTGCTTGAGAGCTGTGAACATTTTAACTACTGCATCCCCTACCATTTCATCTTTATAAGTATAATTGATAAAGTTAGTTGCGTAGCTTAAACCAGTCGCAATTTTATTAACTGATTCTGCTAACGAGTCAATTAGGTCATCAGTCTCGTAGTATGTTTTAATTTCATTGTAAAAGTCTTTAGGGTTTACATAAAACGCTTTCTTCTTACCCTTCGATGTGCTTGGTTTGATCATATTTTATATTTTCAGATTTATAAAGCTTCTTTCGCTGCTCTACATGACGTTGACCATATACAAGATTATCAGCTATATCAAATATTATAAGCTGCTTCTTATCTTTATGCAAGCGTAGACCACGGCCTATACTTTGAATAATTCTTATCTTTGCTTTCCCACCATTTCCAAAAATAATATAATGTAGATTTTTTATATTAATTCCAGTAGAGAATATCTTAGATATGGCTATAACTATAATATCTTTATCCTTCTCCATTAGATTTTGTATTTTTTTACGCTCTTCTATTTCTACATCTCCTTGAATAAAAAATACCTTTTTATCTTCACAAAATTTAGTGAGAAATTCAAATAGGATTTCCCCGTGTTCAATATAATCAATAAGTATGAGAGTATTATTATCTAAGCGAGATGTAAGCTTACTTATAAAATTATTTCTATACTCATTAGTTTTTATAAACTCACCTTCCTGTAAATAAAAACTCATAGGTATTTCTTTATTGTAAATTTCTGATAGTATAGCTTTATAATTGAGTTGGAAGATATGTACTTTTGCAGGTGTTACATAATTATCTTTTCTTAGTTCATATGCTTTTCTCTCATATAATTTAGGACCAATCTTACCAAATATATTCCACATATCTTCCGGTTCATCTGGGAGGGTTCCTGTAAAACCAAACTTATGTGGTGTTTGAATACTTTTAATAATTTTATTAATCTTATTATCTTTACGGAGTTTGTGAGTCTCATCTACAATGAGTATATCAATATCATTTAACCACTTTATATCGCTTTTTTCACTTTGTAGTATGCCCATATTAGCGATAACAATATTAGTATTATTATTGAGCTCGTTATTTCCTGACCATATAGAGTGAGAGAAACCTGTTTCGTAATCATTAAAGTCCTCGTGAGTTTGATTTACAAGACCCAAATCAGGTACTATAATTAAACATTTAAAAAATTTATTAGCATTTTGATAATAATATTCCAACAAGCTCGCCATTGTAAGGGTTTTACCTCCTGCTGTTGCTAATACTACAGTACCACGACCAGCGCTTATACACTTATCTACTATTTCTTGCTGATAATCTCTTAGTTCTATTTTAAGTTTGTAATCTCTTTTCGGTGAAGGTAAGTCAGGTCTGAATATTTTTAATGTTTTAGATTTAATTTCCCAGTCTATAGAATGTTGTTTGCAATAGCGTATAACTTCACCTATAAGACCTACATCCATTTTACCCTTAGGTGTTATGGCATAAAT
>TARA_R110000765_G_scaffold64510_1_pt1 | contig 20981 bp, 22 predicted proteins | sample TARA_R110000765 | Tara Oceans TARA_R110000765 (sample SAMEA4398168) | marine metagenome | biome: Polar Biome; feature: [MES] marine water layer (ENVO:01000295) within the mesopelagic zone...; material: water (ENVO:00002006), including particulate matter (ENVO:01000060) such as...... | reverse complement strand
TTGATACAGGCGGTTTCAAAAAGTAATGACGAAGACAACTTTTACTACAAACCTCGTCTTGATCTTGATACACTGGGTGGATTTGCAGGTGAAAACTTAATTGCTTTTAGTGGTCATCTAGGTAGTGATCTAGCAAACGCCATATTTGCAGATGTCAAAACGGCCTATAACGCATCCACCGAAGAAGAGGCTAAAAGATATATTCATCCAGAGTGGGTTGAAAAAGTTCTTTCTTTGGCAAACAGGTATAGAGATATTTTTGGCAAGGAGAATTTCTTTATAGAAATACAGGCTATAGACCAAAAGAACTCTCCTGCTGCCAGTTTAGTTGTTCAGGGTTTAAGATATGTAGCAAAAAAATATGGATTCCAAACCGTAGCTACGGCAGACTCTCACTATCCAGAAAAACAAGACTCTGTCGATCAATTGCTACTTCTATGCTCTGCTATGAAAACTACACTGCGAGGCATCAAGAAAAAACTGGAAGAAAACAAAGACGTAGCTTTTGGGGGTTTTATGAAATCAAATAATTTTCATATCCCCTCTCTTGAAGAAATTGAAGTTGTCAATAATGCAAACGAAATTGCAACCAGTATGCAAATAGCAGACATGTGCGAAGACTATAACATTCTTGAAAAACCCATGCTTCCTGAGTTCAAGTGTCCCGACAACGCTTCTGAAGAAGGACATATTCGTCAGCTATGTAGAGATGCGTGGGTAGACAAGCTAATGCCAAGTGGAAAAATAACAACACCTGAAGATAAAAGCATATACACAGAAAGAATTAAAAAAGAGTTAGACGTTATTAGTAAGGCAAATCTCTCCGGCTATTTCTTGATTGTTAGAGATATAGTAAATAGCGTTCGTGAGAAAAATCACATACCGGGGCCGGGACGAGGTTCTGCTGCCGGATGTTTGGTTTCGTATCTTATTGGCATCACCCAAGTAGACCCAATTGAATATGGTTTATTATTTGAGCGTTTTTATAATGCTGGTCGTAATACAAAAGATCATGTGTCACTTCCAGATGTGGACATTGATGTTCCAGCCTCAAAGCGAGACGAGACCATAGATTATATTAGAAGTAAATATGGAAAAGACCGTGTTGGACAAATGGTAACTTTTGGAAGACTTCAGGGACGAAGCGCCTTAAAAGAAGTCCTACGTATGAACGAAGCTTGTAGTTATGACGAAATGAATGTTATAACAAAAAGCCTACCCCACGAACATGAAGTTTCTGACCAGTTGGCAGAGATGGATGATCCATCAATTATACGATGGACATTAATGAACCAGCCAGAAACCCTAAGAGATTATTGCCGAATAAACGATAGTGGAAAACTTGAAGGAGATTACGCTAAGCTTTTTACACAGGCAATGAGAATAGAAGGAACTTTTAAATCGCAAGGAAAACACGCTGCTGGAGTTGTGATTTCGTCTCATAATCTCAACGATGTTTGTCCTATGGTTAGAGACAAAAAAGGGTCTGAAAAGATTGCCGGAATGGAAATGAACGATCTGGAAGCTATGGGGCATGTCAAATTTGACATACTTGGAATTTCTTTACTAGACAAGGTTATGGGAGTACGGGATCAATTGGAGAAGTCGAATGTTTGACAAGCAAAGCTGGCGTGGAAAAATAAAAAATAAAATATCTAATGGCTTTTACGAAGAGTATAAAGGTCTTTCTATTTGTAAGATAAATGATTTTTACCCACCTCTGAGTGGTAAGATAAAATATCAGGTTCATTCATACTTCTATAGCTATTTATTTGAAGATATTGAAGAAGCGCTGGATAAATTTTTTGAAATAAGAAGGAAAATCAAATGAATTATAGAGACATAATAGTTTTTGACTTTGAAACAGGATCAAGAAATCCTTACAAAACCCAACCAGTTCAAATTGCGGCGGTGGCCATACATGGCCGAAAGCTAACAATACAACCAGAAGGGTATTTTGAAAGCTTGATTCGTCCAGAACTAGACGACGAGAGGGCTATTGAGTTGGGGTTAGACCCGATTGAAGACGAAGCCTTGGCTGTGAACGGCAAAACGCGCAAAGAGCTTGCGAAGGCTCCACAACCAAAAGCCGTGTGGAAGAAGTTTACTAACTTTGTAGATAAATACAACTTTAAGAAAACTAATTTCTATGCGCCTCTGGCTGCTGGTTACAATATTATTGGTTTTGACTTACCTATTGTTGACCGCATGTGTGAGCAGTACGGCCCGAAACATAAAAAATCGGGAAGACAGGGGTTGTTCAACCCTATCTATAAGTTAGATTTGATGCACACCGTGTGGATGTGGATGGAAAATAACGCAGACGTAAACTCCCTAAGCATGGATGCTATGCGAGATTTGCTTTCTATGGATAAAGAAAACGCACACGACGCTTTGCAGGACGTTAAGGATACGGCTAATATTCTTATTGCTTTTATGAAACTGCACAGAAGAATTGCACCGAAGGTTAAATTTGAAAAGGCTTTTGCAGATGGAAACAACTTGCACATCTAAATCTTTTGATCCAATAAGTTTGGAATTCAATAACGAAAATGTTTGGGACTTAATATGCGCAGGAAAAACCAAGGGTATCTTTCAATTAGAAAGTAATCTTGGCAAATCTTGGGCAAAACGTGTTAAGCCTAGAAATATAGAAGAGCTTGCCGCTTTGGTTTCAATTATCAGGCCGGGAACTCTAAAGGCTATCCAAGATGGAAAATCAATGACCCAAAGGTTTGTTGATCGAAAAAATCTTACAGAAGAAATAACATACCTTCACCCATCTCTTGAGCCAATCCTAAAAGGAACTCAAGGTGTTCTTGTTTACCAAGAGCAGTCCATGAAGATCGCTCAGCAGCTTGCAGGTTTTAACCTTCAGGAAGCTGACAATCTTCGTAAGGCTATCGGTAAAAAGAAAGCCAATCTTATGGCAGAGGTAAAAAAAGCTTTTCTGGAAGGCGCTATTAAAAAGAAGGTTGTTAGTAAAGAAGACGCGGAAGAAATCTTTAGCTGGATTGAAAAGTCTAGCAGGTATGCATTTAATAAATCTCACGCTGTCTCATACGCTATCTGTGCGTACTGGAGTGCGTACGCAAAGACGTACCACCCTCTTGAATTTTATTGCAACTACTTAATATATTCATCTGGCAAGCCCGACCCGCAACAAGAAGTAAAAGAGTTGGTAAACGACGCCAAGAATAACGAAATCTATGTAAGCCCTCCTTCAATAAAAGCTATTAACACGCTTACTGATATTATTGATGGTCAAATACACTTTGGTCTTCTTAGCGTCAAGTCTGTTGGTATGAAACAAATAGAAAAATTCAAAACTGTTATCTCTAGCGTAGAAACAGAGCTAGAAGAAAAACACCTATCTGACTGGTCTTGGTATGAGTTCCTTACATTAGCTTCTCCACGAGTTAATTCAAGAATGCTCATAGCTCTAATATCAGTTGGTTTCTTTTCTCATTTACCAGAATCAAGGCAGAAAATGCTTGATGAATTTGACACTTGGAACAGCCTGACAAAAAAAGAACAGGAGTGGGCATTTGTCAATCATTCTAAATACAAAGATGTTTTAAATTTACTAAAAGCGATGACCCCAACCAAAAAAGAGGGCGGGGCAACCTTCAATGTAAAAAGATCTTCCATGCTGAGGGATTTGGTTTACCATCTTGAGACCCCCGCCTATTCATTAAAGGATGATCCAGAATGGGTTATTAGAAGCGAGGAAAACTATTTGGGGGTATCCTTAACTTATTCTAGGATTGAGGCGTGTGACACGCATTTAGCAAACACCACGATACGAGAATTCATCGAGGGAAAAAGAGGTGATATAAAAATGGCCGTGACAATATCAGAGGTGAAAAGATACACAACGAAGTCGGGTAAAATGAAGGGTTCAGAAATGGCTTTTCTGTGCGTTGAGGATAAGACTGGCACTTTGGACACTGTTACAATTTTTTCAGAAAAGTGGAAAGAGTACAAGGGCTTACTTTACGAGAGTAACAACGTAATCATTTGCGGCGGGAGTTCAAAAAGAAAAAGATATCAGGTAGATGATGGATTCATCGTTGATCGGATTATAGAATTAGGTTGACATTACCCTAACAAATCTGTATTATTACTTAGAGTAGTGTTTGTCACCATCGTATTGAGGAAAAGCAATGAATTCAATTACCAACTACTGTCGTTTTATTGGTAGGTTAGCAGAAAATCCTAAAATAGCAAATCTTGAAAATACTCAACTTTGCACTTTTACCCTTTCTGTTACTGAATACAGGAAGGAAAGGGATGGAACTAAGAAAAAGAGTGTCAATTTTTTTGAATTTGAGGCTTGGGATTCTGGTGGCGCAGCTATAGAAAAACACTGTGAAAAAGGAGACACTATTGATCTAGTCGCCTCCGCTAGAAATAACTCTTGGTTAGATAAAGATGGTAATAAAAAACTCTCCACAAAATTCAGAGTCAAAGAGTTCAAGCTCTTTAACTCCACAGAACAAAAGCAAGAAGCTTAATCTTAACGTAGGTCAAACCCAGCAAGAGCTTGAAGAAAAGCTAGTCCAAGATCACTATGGATTGGTTATTACTCAAGCTCTTTCTTTTTTGGGGGATTCTCATTTTGACGATTATGTACAGAATGGTCTTATAGGTCTTTTAAAAGCCGTGAGAAATCACGACCCTAAAAAATCAAAGTTTAGCACTTTTGCAACAGTGTGTATTAGAAATGAGATCATAAACCTAAAAAGAAAGCTAACTAAGAAAAGCGCAAGACACGTTGTGTTTAATAGTGCTTTTGTGGATGAAATTGTCAAGACTAACGGGTATAATAAAGAGTCCAATATAAAAGAGTTTTTGCCTGATTCACTTTCTGAAGAAGAGAAGTTTATAATAAAGCTAAAGTTGCAGAACTATACGAATAAAGAGATATCTGATTTTATTTCTTGCAGCAGGGATGCTTTATTAAATAAGATAAGAAATATCATTAGCATTATAAAAGAACACAACGAATGAGAAAAAAGAGAATTCTATTTTGTGGTGAAGCTACCTACCTAAATACAGGTTATGCTACTTACGGTAGAGAGGTTCTCAAGAGGCTGCACGCCACCGGTAAGTATGAACTGGGAGAGTTTGCTAGCTATGGAACTAATGAAGACTCAAGGGCTAATGGGATACCTTGGACGTTTTATCCGAATATGCCAAATGGCAAAGAAGATAAGGAAGAGTACGACTCAATTCCAACTAATCAATTTGGAGAGTGGAAATTTGAATCTGTGCTTCTTGATTTCTTGCCAGATATAGTATTCGACATTCGTGATTTTTGGATGTTTGATTATCAAAACCGTTCTCCTTACAGACAGTACTTTCATTGGGCGATTATGCCCACTGTTGACGCATCCCCTCAAAACGAACAATGGATAGAAACGTTCGCAAGTGCTGATGGAGTATTCAATTATTCTGACTGGGGCCACGAAGTTCTTAAAAGTCAGTCGAATAACACTATCAAATGCTTAGGAGCCGCCCCACCCTCTGCGGATGCGATGTATAAGCCAGTTGAAGACAAAGAAGCTCATAAAGAGGCAATGGGCTTTGACAAGAATGTTAAATTTGTAGGTACTGTTATGCGAAATCAAAAACGCAAACTGTTTCCTGATTTATTTGAAACCTTTAGAAAATTCTTGGACACATCTCAAAGAAAAGACGTGCTTCTCTATTGTCACACAAGCTATCCAGATTTGGGTTGGGACATACCAAAGCTTCTGCTGAAGAATAATCTTTCAAGCAAGGTTGTTTTTACTTATGTTTGCTCCGTATGTCAGCATACATTTCCCGCCTTTTTTTCTGACGCTAGGAGAAAATGTCAAAATTGCAATAGCTTTGCAGCCGGACTGTCTAGCGTGCAAAAAGGGGCGTCTTGTGAATATCTCGCTAGCGTAATGAACTTGTTTGATTTGTATATACAGTACGCAAGTAGTGAAGGGTTTGGTCTTCCACAAGTAGAAGCTGCCGCCTGTGGGGTTCCTGTTATGAGCGTTGATTATTCTGCCATGAGTAGCGTGGTTAGAAAACTGGGGGGCTTTCCTGTTAAGGTTAAGGCTCTTTATAGCGAAGTAGAAACTGGCTGTGACAGAGCTGTTCCTGATAATGACCACGCAGCAAAAACAATACAAAAGTTTTTCGACATGGACAACACCGAGAGAGAAACGTTAGCAAAGAACTCCAATCTTAATTTTAAAAAATACTACCAGTGGGACAAAACAGCAAAAAAATGGGAAGATCATTTTGACTCTGTTGAAATTAAACCAATCACAGAAACTTGGCAATCACCGCCGAGGATTCACCAGCCACTTACAAAAGTCCCATCCGATCTTTCCACGTCTGAATACGCTAGATGGTTAATAGTAAACGTCCTAGGAGAGCCAGAAAGACTGAATACCTTTTTTGAGTCTAGACTGATAAGAGATTTGAATTATGGGATGTATATAAACGGAACAGGAGATTTGTATCTAAACGAAGATTCTTACAAGTTTATTAAGCCTGCGTTTGAAAAGTTTGAAAAAGAAGAAGCTTACAACATGATGGTAGGTTTGTGTCTTAGAAGAAATAAATGGGAACTAGCTAGGAGTCAGTCTATCCAATGAAGGTTTTATACATAGGGTGCTATAGAGACGGAACTGGTTGGGCGCAAGCCGCTATAGATTATATTTTGTCTATTGATAGCGCTGGAATCCAAATTGTTCCTAGACCGATAAAACTAAACGGATCAATAGAGGGCGTTCCAAAAAGAATTGAGCAATTAGAAAGACAAGACGTCAGCGGTTGTGACATTTGCATACAGCATGTCCTTCCGCATTTAATGGATTATAACCCAAGGTTCAAGAAAAATATCGCGATCTACGCTACGGAAACTAGCAATTTTGTTGATTCTGGATGGTCAAGGCGAATCAATTTTTTAGACGAAGCGTGGGTGATTAACAATCAAATGGTTAAGTCTTCAAAAGAGAGTGGTGTAAACATACCAATACACGTTGTTCCACACGCAACGAACATGCAGAAGTTTCAGATGGGTTATGAAAAAATAGACTTTTTAAGCGACGATGATTTTAAGTTTTATTTCATCGGAGACTTGAACAAAAGAAAAAATCTTGTAGCGTTCTTAAAAGCTTTTCATTCTGAGTTTGATAAATCTGAACCAGTATCAATAGTTATAAAGTCTAGTCAATACGGACTAGACTCAGAGGCTTGTGCTTTAAAAATTAGGGATATTTGCAATAAAGTCAAACTCAAACTCAAAAAGTATCGAAATCTAAAGGATTACAAGGAAGATTTAATTATCACAGACAGGCTTAGCGAAATGGACTTAATGCGGCTTCACCATAGCTGCGATTGTTTTGTTATGCCTAGCTATGGCGAAGCTTGGTGTATACCAGCCTTTGACGCTATGGGGTTTGGAAAAACTCCTATATGTACAAATGTTGGAGGTATGGCTGATTTTATTGGCGATGCTGGTTGGTTAATAGAGGGTAATCAGGAACCTGTCTATGGAATGAATGAAACCTTTCAGGATATATTCACCTCAAACGAAAACTGGTGTTCAATTGACATTAATGAAATGAAGAAAGTTATGAGACATGTTTATGAAAGCCGAGACAAGTTGACCAAAATGAAAGAGAACGGCATTAAGCAAGTTAATAATTATTCTCATCAAAAAGTAGGAGCTATTATAAAGGGGTTGCTAAATGGTTAGTCCGGTATCTTCAATAACAAGAGCGGCCACAAGAAGAATAAACGAGCCATTAAATGTTCTAACCTTTCCTACTCACGAAAGATATGAAAGCATGATGGCTAAATGTGGGCATAATTTTTATGCTTACAGGGCAGAAGGAATAAAAGACTGGAATACTAACTATGCTCCAGTTCCAGAAAACTATTTCTTGCTAGACCCAGAGCTTGGGGAAAATCAAATACCCGACCATGTTGACTTTGATGTCATTCTATCTCAAAATAAATTTGGCCAATATCAAATAGCAAAGAAGATGGCTGGACTTCTTCACCTCCCCATGATTAGTTTGGAACACACTCTACCAGTGCCTAACTGGGGGTCAGACATTCTAGAGCCTATTAGAAATATGAGGGGTCATTTAAACCTTTTTATATCAAGACACAGCATTGAAGCTTGGGGTTGGGAAGAAGGTAAAGACACTCTTGTTATAACACATGGGGTTGATACAGAATTATTCAAGCCAGACAAATCTATAGAAAGAGAAGATCACGCACTCTCTGTCGTCAATGATTGGATTAATAGAGATTGGTGTTGTGGTTTTAATATTTGGCAAAACGTAATAAAGGACTTACCCCATAGGGTGCTGGGAGACACACCCGGATTGTCAGAGCCAGCATCATCCACTCAAGATCTTGTTTCTGCCTATCAGTCCAGCAGAATATTTCTTAATACATCAACTATCTCGCCAATCCCCACAGTCTTGCTTGAAGCGATGTCTTGTGGGTGTGCTGTAGTTTCTACCGAAACTTGCATGATACCAGAAGTAATAGAGCATGGCGTAAATGGTTTTATGAGTAATGATGAAAATGAGTTAAAACAATATGTTGTTGATTTATTAAACGACGAAGATTTAGCTAAGCAAATGGGTGAGGCAGCAAGAGAAACTATTGTAAAGCGTTTTTCTGTGGATAAGTTTGCTTCAAAATGGGACTTTATATTACACTCAGCTTCTAAAAAGGTGTTTCTAGGATGAAAGTAAGAATCAGTGTTGGTGAGTCAGAAAAATTAAGTGGCTATTTTAATATAGACCCTATTACAAAATTCGACGACGTGGGCGTTGACATTAGAGACATAAGCGAATATGTAGACGACGCCTCCTGTGAAAGTTTTGTGATTGATCATGTTTTGGGCTTCCTTGAAAAAGAAGAAGCAAAAAAGGTATTTAGACAATACATGAAAAAAATCAGACATGAGGGTACTATAACAGTATCCGAAATAGATGCTTATGAGATTGCAAGATCGTTTTATAAAAAAGATGTGGATATAGACTTTTTTAACAAAGCAATTCATGGGAATTTTGAAAAGCCTTGGGATGTTAAACTAAGTAGCTTTACTATAGATGAACTAATTGATATTTTAAGAGAAGATAATTTTCAAATAACTAAAAAAAGGCTCAATGGAGCTAGGTTTACCGTGGAGGCAATAAGACCGTGACAGATTCAGAAATTAACAACATAACAGACTTCTCTCCCGTTGAAGAGCAGGGGGCGCAGGTTTTAACTACAAATTGTCAAAAATGTGTTTTTGCCACGTATGAAGAAAAAACGCAAGTTGGTTGTGCCGCAGGGAGACTTGATGCCTACAGAAGCAAGAATATAAATATCATCGAGGCAGAAGACTTAGAAGAAAATGAATTTTATGTTATCGAAGCTTGGTGTGCTGGATACAGAGAGGAAGAGTGGTCAGTTATACACGAAGGTAAAGATTTGCTAAACGTGCTAAAAGAAGAGACAAAACCTCGCGTGGGATTCTTTGTGCTTGTAAACGAGGATTCCAACGATGGTTTAGAAAAAACTATCGACAGTATTGTTCAAGAGGGCGGTGATTATATTATCATTGTTAGAAATTTGCCATCAGAATATCTGAAATATGCAGACCTAATTGAAAAATCACAAGAAATAATGAAAAAACACGACGAAGAAATAGGCTTCAGGGTTATGCAGGTTCTTGACCCGCATGACGATCTTCATGCAATTGATGAAGCTTTTGCAAATTCTCAAAGTGGATACTATAGCGTAATCGAATGTGGTAAAACAGTTAAGTCTGGGATAATTGGGATACTCAACAAAAACATAAACGAAAAACTAGAGAAAATCGGGTATGTTAAAGGTTACGACGGCGTTAATGGTCTCACTGCCCTAAGCATGATTCATAAATACATGGCGGGAAATGTAAACGAGTCACTAGAAGAAAAAATAAAAAATGCAGAAAAACTAGACGGCACTACAACTGTAGTAAGGACATGGGAGCAATTAAATGACCCTGCCTAGAGTTACTATTTTAATAGCAAACTACAACGACGAAGAATATCTAGAGAAAGCAATAGAAAGTGCTGTTAATCAGGACTATCCCGGCTCATTGCAGATTTGTATCGTTGATGACGGATCTACCGATGGGTCTTGGGATGTTATTACTCCTTATGTAAATAACCCAGCTAAAGATATTCACTCACGCTTTGATGTTACGTTTTCTAGAACTTCTGCTGGCAAGTTTGGAAACACTAAAGTAGTAGCAATAAAAAACGAAAACAGTGGCCCAAGCCAAGCTAGAAATGTTGGCATAGAATATACATTAAACGATACTGATATTTATGCTATTCTAGATTCTGATGACGAAATGTATGAAAATAAGGTGTCAGAATGCGTAAAGGTTTTTGAATCTGGTGGAGAAGCAATTGGTGTGGTTTATGGTGATTACGACACCTTTCATGTCTCAACTAAAAAAATAATTAGAGAATACAAAGAGCCATACCACCGTAGAAGATTGGTTCAGGAATGTATTGTTCATAGCGGATCTTTAATATCAGCAAAAGCCTTAAAGTCTGTACTGGAAGCAGAAACTGGCTATTACGATAAAACAATGAGAACCTGTGAAGACTACGACTTATGGATGCGTATAAGTGAAAAATTTATTATAGCCCACGTTCCAAAATCTCTAACGCTTGTTAGGGTTACTGGAGACAATTCTTCTTTTGTTGTCAATCAAGAGGTTTGGCAAAAAAACTGGATAAAGGTTATGGAAAAAATGCAGCAAAGAATAAATGCCAAATAGGTTTACATCTCCAATTACAAAAGCGGGCGCGGGGGTTGATAAAAATACCCGCCTGAGTGTTGTCATACCCGCAGCAGGAATGGGTCATAGGATGAAATCTTATGGCCCCAAATGCTTGCTGCCAGCCAACAGTAGGGATACCATACTGGAAAAAATTGTTAATAACGTCAAAAGAGAATATCCATATTCCGACATTGTTGTGGTGACTGGATTCGAATCTGACAAAGTAATAAAATCCCTTCCTTCTAATGTAAGAGTAGTAGAAAACAATGATTACGAAACAACAAACACTGTTGAAAGTCTAAGAGTAGGAATAAACGCTTGCGTTACAGATAATGTTTTAATCGTTTATGGTGATTTGGTTTTTAATGTATACTCAATACGAAACATTACAAACGACGGATCTTGTGCTATAGTTGATTCAAAAAGTCAATTCAAAAACGAAGAGGTTGGAGTAACCGTGGTTGATGAAAAAATAACCAGATTTGCTTATGGCCTACCAAAAAAATGGTCACAAATTGCATTCTTTGAAAATCAAGAATTTAAAATGCTAAAGAGTTTATGTTCAGACAGAAGAAAAAGCAAGCTATACCCCTTTGAGCTTTTTAATTTTATGATAGGTAAGGGGTGTACGATAAAATCAATAGAACCTAAAGGAATGATAATAAAAGAAATAGACTCATTGAAGGATTTAAAATGATGACTCGTGCAGGTTACTGGGCGTACATACATAATAATTATAAATGGCACGCTTGGTATTACGTTGAGGGTGAAGTCAAAATTAAACTGGGGTCATTCGAACAACAAAAAGAAGCTCAAAAAGCGGTAGAACAATATGAAAATTCTAATAAGTAGTGATGGCCCCCATGCTCATTATCACATAAGAATGTCTTGGGCTAGAGTCTTTCAGTACATGGGGCATAACGTTGAACTGTGGGACAAAGATAGTGTTTCAGCATACGACGTTTTTGATGAATACGAACCAGATCTTTTCATGGGGCAAACCTATAATCTAAATAGGTCTGTTTTTCAATGTATTAAAGAAAGACCGAATCTTAAAGTTGTAATGCGCGCCTCTGACTGGGGAGACATGCAAAAGGAAATAGATCTTGAAAAGTATCCTGTTTTAGTTGCTTCTGAAAAAGAAAAGAAACTTTTAGAGGATCTTAAAAAAGAAACAGGAAAGCCAGACTTCATCCATAATCACTACACCGATAAATGGATGAAGGTTACGCACAATAAATGGCTCGATATTGGCCTTCGTCCTGTCTCCTTGATACACGCTGGTGATGTTTTTCAGTATGGCATAACAGACCCCTCACCTCTTCTTAAGTGTGATGTTGGTTTCATTGGTGGTTATTGGCCTTACAAAGCCCAGAATCTCGATAAGTACTTACTTAGATTGTGCCACCCCGTTGGTAAATACAAGGTTAAAATTTTTGGTAGTTCTGACTGGCCTGTTGTGCAATACATGGGTAAGATTTCCCCACAAAACGCCCCGATTCTTTTTAGGTCGTCTGTGGTTTCCCCAAATATCAGTGAGCCACATTCTCAAGATTTTGGATATGATATTATAGAGAGGCCATTCAAAGTTTTAATGAGTGGAGGTTTTTGTATATCAGATTATGTGAAATCTATGGCTGATGAAATTTTTACAAACGAAGAAGTCATATTTGCAAAGACTCCAAAAGAATTTGAGAAGCTTGTTGATTATTACGTAAGGTATCCAGAAGAAAGAGACAAACACATAGAAGCCGGATTTAAATGTGTTATGTCTAAACATACCTATTTTCACAGGGTTTCAAAAATATTTTCTGAGCTGGGTATGGAGGAAGAATCAGAAAAGTGTTTAGCAAAACTAAAAGAATACATCGGAGAGTAAAATGACGACATTAGTTACAGGGGCTAGTGGTTTTGTTGGAAGAAACCTAATTCAAAAGCTCTACGCTCAGAGAAATGTGTTTGGCGATATTATTTCTGTAACAAGGCAAAACTTCGTATCGCCCTTTGTGTCGAAAAGCTACGCTATTGATTTGGGATTTTCACAAACAGACAAGCCTAACTTCTATGACCTTAAAAGGGTAATGAAGAAACATAGGCCAAAAACCATATTCCATCTAGCCAGCAAGTCCACCGTTAAGATGGAGGGCGATGAAATATTTGAAATTTTACAGGACAACATCTTAAGCACACAAAAGGTTTGTGAATGGTCACCCAAAGGAGCCAAGGTTGTTTTAGCTTCTTCTGTAATTGTTTATGGAGACTGGATTTTTGAACAAGGGTCTTCTGACTTTCCCGGTAGGGAAGCAAGATCATGCACGGAAGAGGATCGAACAGAACCAACTTCTATCTATGGAATGACCAAGCGAGCTTCCGAAGGAATACTTAGATACCACACCAGCACAGGAAGAATTAAAGGCGTGTCGGCTCGTATGTGTGCAACCGTTGGTCGTGGGCTTACCCACGGGGTTATTCATGATTTCATTAGAAAAATCTTAAATAATCCTACACTGCAAGCACTCGGAAGTTCTCCCGGTTCTGTCAAGCCTTATTGTCATATAGATGACTTGATTAGTGCTTTAGTTTTACTTGGCCTCTCTAACAAAACAGGGGAGTACAACATCGTTCCAGATGACCAAATAAGCATAGAAGAAGTAGCAAAAGCAGTTATGACAGGTCTTAATAATCACAAACGCATAGAATGGCTTGGCGATTCATCAAACTGGCAGGGTGATAATAAAATAATATCCGTTTCCAACAAAAAAATAAAAGACTTGGGATGGAAGCCAAAGTACAACTCAAAGCAAACCATTATAGACATTGTGAGTAAGCTAAGTGAAAATTCTATTTAGCCCCTTAATGCCTAAAGATTTAAAGCCATCTAGCGCTAATATGGTGTCAGACTATCAATCTGACATGCTATTCCACGGATTGGTTAAAAAACTGGGGAAAGATGTTCACACCGATCATGACCTTTGGTGGCATCATAAAGACAAAAAAGAAGAAACCCCCCACCTGTTTAATAAAATATGGGGCAGTGGTTTTACCATGTATGGACTTCTTAACGAAGAAGATTATGAATACAAAGAAGTGGAAAACTTAACTGAGTATGACGCTGTAGTTATGCCCATTCACCACACCATGAACAAACAGGATGGATACCTCCTTAAGGTTATAGAGTTTCTAAGAAACAATGGATTTGAAAAACGGCAGATTATTGTTGTGGATGGGTGGGATCAAGAACATCTGAATGAACACGTAGCCAGTTTGTGTACATACTACAAAAGAGAAATGAAAGATCACCATGAAGAATATGCTAAACCAATTTCATTTGCCATTCCTGAAGAAAAAATAAGAAGTTTAGATGACTCAAAAAGAGATGCCTTCTTTGCTCCCCTAATACCAGTCAATCAATCAATTGACCCCTCTTACATGTCTACGTACATATACAAGACGGAAGAAAGTTATTACGAGATGTATCAAACTGCATATTTCTCATACACTTCAAAAAAGGGAGGCTGGGATACCCTTCGTCATTATGAAATAATAGCAAATGGTTCTGTTCCATTCTTTGTAGACATAGAGGATTGTCCGAAATTTACACTTTGGAATCTTCCCAAAGAGATGCTCATTAAAGCTAAGTATATCTTGGGGGGTGTACCAAACCTTACAGTTGGTCAGTGGGAAAACAAACCCCTTCCTCATTGTGGGGTTATAAACAAAAATGATCCGGGTAAATTTGTTAATTTTAATCTTGGCTTGTGGGAACATTTCAGAGATGAGTTTTATTCGTGGTTGCGTAGAGATGGAACAACCGAAGCCTTGGCAAACTATGTATTAGGAAACGTGTAATGTTTGGAATAAAAAACGCTTACTGTCTATGTCTAGACAAAAGAGAAGAACATTGGCTTGATTTGAAATCACAATGTGAAGGCAAGGGGTTGAAATTTAATCGCTTCTTGGTTGGTAAAGGTGAAATATTTGATTCGGATAGTTACGATAGAATTGACTTAGACGAACCGCCAATTGACCGCTGGAGTTATGGTGGTCATTCATCAAACACAGTAGAAGAAACAAAGATAAAAAGATCGCATCACTGTAACGCCTTTTTGTCTCATCAGGCTATGGCCAAAAAAGCTTTGGAAGGTGAGGATGAAAAAGTTTTGTTTTTAGAAGACGACGCTTATTTTACCAACAGGTTTGATGATGTTGTTTCTCAACTAGAAGATACTATTTTAGAATTAAAATACGACATGCTTTATCTGGGCTGGTGGATGGGAGATGAGGGTGATGAATTTAATAACGAGGTAGAAAAAATCTGGAGTGAAGAAAAGAGTGCTGGCACTGGAGACGTAAGCAGGGTCGGTGGCTTACATGGTGTTATACTTAGTCGAGGGGTTTTAGATGCGATAACAAGACTAGACCCAATCGACCCCATTGATGCCCAATTCAATGCGTTTTTTCATAAGTATATAAAATCATATTTCATTGCTCCAAAGATTATACACGACAAGGGTATTTTTAGTGAGTGCGAGCAAAGCATTACAACGAGACACAAATTATGAGAGTGGCAGTTTGTTTATCGGGGCAGCTTAGGGATTATAAAGGTTGTTACGAATCCCTTTTTGATAATATTATTTTGCCCACCAATGCCGATCTGTATGTTTATGCATGGGATTGGAATTATCACAGATTGAATTTTGGAGTAGAACCTACAACGACAAGGTATGTTATAAATGGAACCAAAGATGAATTTTTACAAATGTATAAGCCACATAAGTATAAATTTACATCTTGTGAGGATTTTTTAAGTGATAATGATTTCTCATCCCTATATGAGAAGAGGCTGGGTCAAAAGAAGGCTCAAATAAACCGCATGATGTGTATGCTCTACTCCATTTCTAGATGTTTTAATATGTTAAATTTTAGCGAGTATGACATTATTTTTAGATGTAGGACAGAGATTAACTACAAAGAAAAAATTAAAGAAAAATATTTGAACCAAGCCATGAAAGGGAATTTAATAATACCTCACGGCTTAGATTCTGGAGGGTGTCAAGACGCCTTTGCTTTTGGCCCACCAGATCAAATGTGGATTTACTCATCTTTGTATCATTATGTTAAAAAATACTCAGAAATAGATAGTATAAAAAGAGCATGGCCTGAAACCATGTTAAAACATCATTTGACTGTAAACAATGCTAGAATTAAAAGAGTAAAATTTCCCATGACATTAAGAGGCGTAAACTATGATTAAGTTAATTATTTTTGATCTAGATGGAGTTTTGGTAGAAGCTAGAGACATACACTATATGGCTTTAAATGACGCTCTCCGTAAAATGGATGAGTCTTATACTATAAATGAAAAAGAACATCTGTCTAGCTATGATGGCCTACCGACATCCAAAAAATTAATGAAACTTTCTAAGGAAAAAGGACTTCCTCTTTCATTCCATAAGCATGTCTGGAAAGAAAAACAAAAGTCTACGGAGTTAGTAATACCGAGAGTGGTTAAGGCAGAAGACCATAGAGTGATAGCTATGACTTTGAGGAGGTTGAAAGCAGATGGGTATAAAATATACTGTGCTTCAAACTCAATTAGATCTAGTGTCAAATTAATGCTACTAAAAGCTGGATATATGGAATACATTGATGAGTATTTTTCTAATGAAGACGTTAAGAACCCAAAGCCACATTCTGAAATTTATCTAAAATGCATGATTCATGCCGGAGTTAATCCTGAAGAATGTTTGATAGTTGAAGATTCTCATATAGGAAGAGAGGCTGCTGCAAAATCTGGCGCTTCGGTAATGGGTGTTAGAGGTTTACAAGATGTGGTATTAAATAAAATAAAGGAAGAGGTAATAAGGGTGGAAGAAAAACAAACCCCTATTAAGCCAAAGTGGCAGGGTGGAAATATGAAAGTCTTAATTCCAATGGCAGGTGCTGGTTCTCGATTTGCAAAAGCTGGATATACTTTTCCCAAGCCTCTTATTGAGGTTAATGGAAAACCAATGATTCAAGCTATTGTTGAAAATTTAAACATTGAAGCTCAGCACATATTTATTGTTCAAAAAGAGCATTATGAAAAATATAGCTTACAATATCTTCTCAACTTGATTTCTCCAGACTGTGAAATTATTCAGGTCGATGGCATAACCGAAGGGGCTGCCTGCACCACCCTTCTTGCTGAAAAGTTTATTAATAATGATGAACCCTTACTATTGGCAAACTCAGACCAAATTGTTAACTGGAATAGCAATGAGTTTCTCTATTCTATGCAGGCTTCTGCGGTGGATGCCGGTATTCTAACATTTGAGTCTGTGCATCCTAAATGGAGCTTTGCCAAGTTAGGAGAGGATGGCTTTGTCTCTGAGGTAGCTGAAAAGAAACCAATTAGCAATAAGGCTACGGTTGGTATATATTATTGGGCCAAGGGAAGTGACTATGTTAAATATGCCCAACAAATGATAAGAAAAGATAAAAGAGTTAATAATGAGTTTTACGTTTGCCCCGTCTTCAATGAAGCCATAGAAGGTAAAAAGAAGATTAAAATATTCGATGTAGAAAAAATGTGGGGCATTGGAACACCAGAAGATTTGGAGGTATTTTTAAATGAGTCTTAGAATTTTTATCGGGTGGGATAGCAGAGAAGAGCAGGCTTATGATGTTTGTGTCAAGTCTTTAGAAAAGTACACAAGTGAAAGTCTGGACATTAAGCCAATCAAGCGAGAGGATTTAATAGAGAAGAATCTCTATTCTAGAGAGCAGCCAGAAGTTGGGTCTGTAGAGTTTACATACACAAGGTTTCTAGCGCCCTTCCTCTCTAGTTACGATGGATGGTCTTTGTTTATAGATTGTGACTTCTTGTTTACAAAAGATGTGGCGGAACTGTTTGCCCACGCTAATGATGACTATGCACTAATGTGTGTTAAGCATGATTACACTCCTAGAAATTCCATTAAGATGGATGGGGAGAAGCAAGTGTCATACCCTAGAAAGAACTGGTCTAGTTGTGTTCTGTGGAACTGCGCTCATCCATCTAACAAAGTTCTAACGCCAGAAATCGTTAGCACAGAAACTGGAGCTTATCTGCATAGGTTTCAGTTTCTAACTGATGACCTGATTGGTGAAATTCCCCTAGAGTGGAATTGGCTTGAAGGTGAATACGACAAGCCAAAGACTCCACCAGCCGTTATCCATTTCACAAATGGCGGGCCTTGGTTTGAAAATTGGCAAGACGTAGACTATGCAGATTTGTGGAGAAGTTATCTATGAGGGTGGCGGTTTGCGTATCAGGATCTTTGAGGCAGTTTAAAAGCTGTTATGAAAATTTAGTTGAGCATTTGTTTTCAGTGAATGGCTGTGAATATGATTTCTTTCTAAGTAGTTGGGATAGCAAAATCAGGCATCACAAGGTGGATTTTGAAGACGAAGGAACGTTTGAAGAAGCTATAAGTTTATACAAGCCTAAAAAATATAATTACGAAATATATAACAATGAAAAGAGGAAGGAGCTTGCCAATCTTTCTGGACTTATAGAACACCAAAGAAAGTATAGTGGAGGCAAATCTCTGAAAAGACAATTTAAACACAAAGTAACAGGTGGGTGGTATGCTCATAATTATATTGGACAGCTATATAATATATATAAAGCCAACGAGTTAAAAAAAGACTATGAAAAAGAAAACAACTTTAAATACGACCTTTCTATTAGAATAAGATATGATGCTTGGGTAACTAGGGGAGGGTTAACAAAAACTATATGCGATAATATAAAAGAAGATGAAATACTTGTTTCAGAATATTTATGGCAAAATAAGGAACCGTGGACAACCGGGCCAGATGATAAATTTGCCATAGGAACTTCAGAAAGCATGGATATGTTTTCTTCTATGTATACAAACTTCCCAAAGCTTTTAGAACAGCACATGAAAGAACACGAAGCTTTTATAATTACCCACCCTTCAATAGTCCGTATTTGTGAAAACAATAAATTGAAATTAACTAAAGTTGATGTGGGAGTTCAGGTCTACTATAAAGTCATGGGTTACAAATTTAAGGGTGCGAAAAACCCTAATTTAAATGAAGAACTTAAGGCTATAAAATCTGCGACCAAGATAGCAAAAGATGAAATCTTTAAGAATAAGATAATAAAAAGAAACAAAAATAAAAGAAAATGATTTTATATGTAACATCTTTTAATGAGCATTTATATCAATCCACTGGGAAAAACATGATAAAGTCTTTTGTCATGTGGAAGACAGAGGGCAGTCTTCTTATTACACATGAGGATGGGGTTCATAAAGATATAGTAAAGCATAGAAAATTTTTATTTCACAATTTGGACAAAGATGATTTTTTACATAAATGGCTAAAGACAAACGAAGACATAATACCAGTAGAGTATGGCGGTTTGTTCACTGGTAAGTTTGAAGACAAGTTTAACAGAAGGGCTGCGTGTTGGTTTAGAAAAATAGCCGCCATAAACGCCGCTTTAAAGTGTGGTTACGATAAAATTGTATTTGTTGATAGTGATAGTATCTTTAAAAAACAAATAACTGAAGAATACATGGATCAAATTTTTGATGGCGGTGCAATGTTCTATCACTTGGGTAAATCAAGAACTGAACGCGACATGGGTATAGAATCTGGATTCATAGGGTGGGATTTAAATAATGGTGGAAAAGAATATTTGCAACACGTTATAGACAGTTTCACAAGCGGTGACTTCAAAAAATACCGAAGGTGGGATGATGGGTATGTTTTCCGCATGATCGTTAATGAACACCCAGAAATAAAAACCAGAGATATTGTAGAGAACTTAGAGTTTATGAACGTTGTTGAACCGGGGCCGTTTGGAAAATTTGTAAAACATAACAAAGGTATACACGGTAGGGATTTTAATATATGAAAGTTGCAGTTTGCTACACAAAAGATAATGCATCTGGACATGCTATTTGCAATCACTTCCTAGAGGGGGTAATAGCAAATGGAGATGAGGCAGTTCCGGTATATAGTGTTAACGACCTATCGGCCTTAGAGCATTGCGACGTATCTTTTCAGGTTTGTGAATATCCTGATTTTCTAACTCCTAGTAGTAAAGCTGAGTTGAGATGGAGAGTTCAAGAAAAACAAAAACAGTTAGGAAAACGAAGAATAATAGCTGACGCTGGGTTTGTAGGTCACGAAAGGAAACATGGCGAAAAACAGTTCGGAGCCAGCACCTACTACTCTATTGGTTTTGATTCAGTGAAGGGTCATGCAAATTTTTATAATCAAAACTCACCTGACACAAGATGGAACAAGCTCAAAGTAGAATTAAAGCCTTGGAGAACTGAAGGCGATCATATTTTGGTTCTGGGTCAGAACCTCAAGGGTGTAGGAACAACAAACATGAGAAAAACCCACCCACATCCAGAGCATTGGTTTATTGAAAAAGTGCAAGAACTTGCATTGTTAACAAACAGAAAAATAATGCTTAGACCTCATCCACTAGAAAAAAAGAGAAGATACAAAGATGACAAAAATGGACTCGGCTGTACAGAAGTTAGCACAAATTCAAAATTATCAAATGACTTAAAAAATTGCTGGTGTGTTTTTACTGGGACTTCAAACGCAGCAGTAGACGCTATTATTAATGGAGTGCCGGTTGTTTGCGACGATACGCTTTCCGTAGTTTACGACGTGTCAAACCGTCGTCTTTCTGGAAATTTAGAAATGCCAAATAGAACGCAGTGGGCGTGTAATTTAGCTTACGCTCAATGGAGTTTATTGGAAATGAGTCTTGGTTTGTGCTGGAAACACCTGAGAGAAAAGGTATGAAATTTTTATACGCATTTAGAGAGAAGATTTCTACATTAATACACGAAACAATTCGTTCTAGCTTTCCAAACGTGGATTGTATTAAAATAAAAGATATTAACAAGTCTCTACTCAAAAACTATGATTTTGTTGTCATCTTTGGGGTTGCTTCAAAACGAATTAAGTTTCTAGCAGAAGAGGTTGGTATAAACCTAGTCTTTATAGATAAGAGTCATATAAGAATGTCTCAATTTAGGGACTTAGATCAAAACAGTTTCTTACGAATAACTATAAATTCTTGGAGTCCGTTTAAGCACTACAAAAGATTTGAAGATTGTTTTGA
>TARA_R110000765_G_scaffold93781_3_pt1 | contig 21103 bp, 18 predicted proteins | sample TARA_R110000765 | Tara Oceans TARA_R110000765 (sample SAMEA4398168) | marine metagenome | biome: Polar Biome; feature: [MES] marine water layer (ENVO:01000295) within the mesopelagic zone...; material: water (ENVO:00002006), including particulate matter (ENVO:01000060) such as...... | reverse complement strand
GGGGTTCATTATCCCAAGATCGGTGGTTCGAATCCACCACCCGCAACGTTAAGCCCATCCAAAGTGATGGGCTTTTGTTTAGATAAAAATAAGTACCTTTGTATAATGGATAAGATAATAGAAGAGCTTTGTATTAAATATAACTTACCTAGACCTATCATAGAGAAGATAGTAAGGGATCAGTTTAAGTTCACAGCATCTATAATGGCCAAAGGGGAATTTAGACCCGTCAGGTTGCCTTATCTAGGAGTGTTCGGAGTAAAACCCGGACGATTAGAGAAACTAAACAAAAGGGACTAAGGAATGAACGGGTATGAGTTTACAATAGTACAAGATTTCTACATAGAAGATGTAGATAAGGATGGAAATCCTGAGGTAGTGCTTGTTAAACCTAATCTAAAGACAAAGTGGTACTGTAGAGATTTGAATATGATATCAAGCTTTGAGCAAGTATATAACACCAAAGGAAACATTAGAATGCACCATACAGGCATCCTAGTGAACGGAGAAGAAAGAATAGTAAGATTACCATACAATAAAGTAAAGGAGCTGTTATACGCAACGAAACAGACCACAGCAGGATTTAAACAATAAAAGTAACTCATGGGAATATTTGATTACGCAGACCACAAGGTAGTACTACACCCAGATTCAGTAGTAATCCCTCCATTCATTGATATATGGGAACGGGACAAAACTAAGCAGAAACATAAGGCAACTAAGGAGCTATCATATGTGTACTTCATATGTGATTTTAAATCTCCATACTCTATATACGATAAAGAGAACAGACCTATCAAAGTACAAGAAGACTTCATTAAGGACACTAAATGGAAGCCTGACGCTATGGTTATGGCAGCTATGGATAAGTATAATGATTTTCAGGAGACTTATACTATGAAGTTCTTAACATCAGCAAGAGGATTGGCTGAGAAGCTCCAGGGTTACTTTGATGAAGTAGATTTCCATGAAATGGATGAGAAAGGTAATCCTAAGTACAAGGCAACAGATGTTGTACGTAATCTAAAAGAAGTAGGGAAAGTAATAGAATCACTAACATCCATTGAGGAAGTAGTAAAGAAAGAAATAGACACTAAGTCTAAAGTAAAAGGACAAAAAGTAATAAGATCAAGAGAACGATAACTATGGCAATCACTAACAAACAACTGAGCTCAATAGGCTTTACAATGCTTAAAGGCTCTAAGAATATGATAAGAGCAGTAGGTAACGACTTAATGTTAACTGCGTCTCAAGCACATATGTATCTAAATGGAGCTCACTTAATTAATATGGAGTTCATTGACTTAGCCTTCTTAGGTAAGTATATAGAGAAAGTAATTCAAGCTAAACGTAAAACAGATGCAAGCAAATAAGCTTAATCACATAAACATAGCTCCTACATTCATTAACTCTACGGAGTTTAATAAAGAGGCCCTTACCTACTTAAGGTCAGGCTCTCATGAGGATGATAGATACTATACTTCAGCGCCGGTAGGGACTGGTACCCATAAAGAGTACTGGGACGAACAGGAGAAAAGATGTAGAGAAGGATATACAGTAGGAGGCGTTCGTGTTACGGGGGCCCATTACTTCTATCTAAATTTCTGTAGAATTAAAGTAACTGTAAAGGAGGGTAAATTAGAACGTAAGATATTCTCATTCCCTAAGTTCTTAGATGTAGATTATTACTTCTTCCATGAGGTGGAAACGGCCAGGGAAAACAGTGAGGGTATTATAGTAGCTAAGTCTAGACGTAAGGGGTTCTCCTTTAAGACAGGGGCACTTGTAGCACATCAGTATACTTTCTTTAGAAACTCTATATCTATTATTGGAGCATATTTAGAAGCATACTCTGGAGCAACCATGGCAATGTCCTTAGAAATGTTAAACTTTAACGATCATAAGACTGACTTCGGTAAAGAACGACTACGAAATAAACAAGAGCACATTATCTCAGGGTTTGAGGAGAACGGAGTTAAGATGGGCTATAAGAGTGAAATCTTTAGGTTAACCTTTAAAGATAACTTCTCAGCGGCTATTGGTAAATGCCACGGAGCGGGTGAGAAAGTCCTTATGTATGACGGCTCTTATTCTAATATAGAGGATATACAGCAAGGAGATTATGTTATGGGCGTAGATTCTACTCCTAGAGAAGTTATAGGACTATCTCAAGGAATAGATCAGTTATATGAAGTATCCCAGAAGAATGGAGAATCCTATACAGTTAATTCTCAGCATCCTTTAGCTTTATATCATATATCATCAGGAAGGACTGAATATATATCAGCAGAGGAATGGTTAAAATGGCCTAAATGGAAACAAAGAGATTACTCAGGATTAAAGTCAGGGGCAATAGAGCTTCCTCAAAGAGCTGTGTCTATAGACCCTTATTTTATGGGGATGTGGTTAGGGGATGGAACTTCTAGAAAACCAGCTATAACCAATATAGATCCAGAAGTAATAGATTATTTAGAGACCAAAGCGTTACAGTGGGGACTGGAACTTAAACAGGAACAGGATATTACATATAGATATTCATGTAGTAAGCACAATGGAGACAATAGAGTTGTTACTTCCTTACGTGAATATAAGCTATTTACAGAAAAGAACGAGGATAGAAGAGAGAGGTTTATACCTGAAGATTTCTTACGTACTGATATCAAGAATAGATTAAGACTGTTGGCAGGATTAATAGATAGCGATGGCCACCTTACTAAGGATAAAAAGTATTATGAATACTGTTCTAAAGACGTACAACTAGCAGAAGATGTGGTATGGTTATCTAGAAGTTTAGGGCTGAAAACATCTATAAAAGATAAGATAGTAAATGAGGTGGTATATAAAAGAGTATTTATAACAGGGCCTATTCATAGGGTTCCGGTATTGATTGAAAGAAAGAAAGCACCTAATAATATAGGGGATAATACAAAGCATTGGTATACTACTAAGATAGATATTAAACCTACGAAGAAAGACAGATACTATGGAATAACGATAGATCAAGATCATTTATACTTACTTAAAGACTTTACGATTACCCACAACACAGCCGATTTAATGTTATTTGAAGAGGCAGGTAAATGGCCTAACCTAATTGACTCATTTGCAGTTACTTCGCCTGTATTTAGGGATGGTAGTATTATGACAGGTATGCCTATTATCTTTGGGACAGGAGGGGATATGGAGATGGGTTCTGTAGATTTTGCAGAGATGTTTTACAACCCCAGTACTTACTGGTTACGTTCATATGAGAATGTATGGGATGAAGGTGGATATGGAACTAGCTGTGGTCTATTTATAGATGATATGTGGTACAAACCTGGAAAGGTCCTAATACCTTCGTACCTTGAGAAAGAGTATCAAATGGTAGCTCCTCCATTAGAAGAAGTAAACAAATACCAAGAGAAACACCCTGAGGATATGATTATCATAGATGCCGTGGATGCTGAGGGAAACTCCCACAGATGTGCAGCAGAGATAGCATTAGAAAGGGAAAGAGCAAGTAAGAAAGACGGAGCTACTAAGAGATCCTGGGAAAAGTACATTACTCAATACCCAAAGACACCAAAGGAAGCCTTCCTTAGAACAAGTGGAAATGTATTCCCTACGGTAGAGCTGAATGCTTGGCTAGGAGAGTTAGAGATTAATAAGAAAGCACAGGCAGCTGGTATGACTGGTGATCTCTATTGGCAGGGGGATGAAGTTAAATGGACCCCTAATATGGAGTTATATCCTGTAGAGAAGTTCCCACACAAGCCGGATGAGGATAACTCAGGCTGTGTAGTTATATGGGAACATCCTTATAGAAACGAGAATGGAGAAATACCTTATGGAATGTACATTGGTGGAACGGATCCCTACGATCAGGATAAGTCTACTACGTCTTCATTAGGTTCTACATTCATATACAAGACATTTACACAGTTCGATCAGACTTACAACATGATAGTAGCAGAGTATACAGGGAGACCTGACTTAGCATCTACTAACTACGAGATAACAAGAAAGCTCTTAGAGTACTACAATGCAAAGACTCTGTATGAGAATCAAGTAAAAGGACTTAAGATACATTTCGAACAAAAGAAGTGTTTATACCTATTGAAAGAACAGCCTTCTATTATAGCTGATTTAGTAAAAAACTCTAAAGTACAGAGGGGATATGGTATACACATGACTGCAGGTATTAAGACTCAAAGTGAGATATACCTAAGGGATTGGTTACTAGAACCTAGAGGAGAGAAAGAAGATGGTACTAAGCTTATGAACCTACATACTATCTATTCAGTTCCTTTATTACAGGAGTTAATAGCGTATGACTCTAAGCACGGTAACTTTGATAGGGTTATATCATTCATGGTAACTATCCTACACTCACACGAGAACCATAAGATTAAAGTAGACGCTGAGTACACACAAAACAGCAAACTAAACACAGGTATATTCGCCGCTAACAAGGTCCTATTTAAGAAAGGACGAAGATAGATAACTTACGAAAGGATATGAAAAGTGATATCTTATACGTACATTTGCAGCTAAATGCGTAAAAATTATATAAACTAGATGGGAACAACTATTAACGATCTGCCAAGACAACGGATAGCTAGATCAAAAAAGACTGCCAAATGGGGAAAGGCTGTAATAGAGGACTTAGAGAAGTTATCTTATACAGACTCCTATAACGGAAGGTCTACGAGACACCGTAAGCAGATTAACTACGATCTATATAACGGTAAGATAAACTTAGACGATTTTGAATACGTTATTAATCCTTATGGATTTAAAGAGAACGAGTTCCCGGCTACGTTACAGCATTACGATATTATATCTCCAAAGATTAACCTATTACTAGGAGAGGAGATTAAAAGGCCGTTTACGTTCAGGTGTGTATCATCTAACGCAGACGCAATTACAGAACTAGAAGAAAAGAAAAAGGAATATGTTATAACAGCATACCAAGAGTACATATCTGCATTAGCTCAAGGAGAAGACGGAGAACCAGAGAAGAAGAAACTTAAACAGATGGATAAGTATCTTAAGTTCTCTTTCTCAGATATACGAGAGCGTACAGGGCAGCACATCATTAACTATCTTTTAAGAGAGCAGGACTTAGTATATAAGTTTAACGCAGGCTTCAAGGATGCATTGATATCAGGAGAAGAACTGTATTGGACAGGGATTGTATCAGGTGAGCCTGTGGTTAGAGTATGTAACCCCTTGGACCTTACTATTATAATGGATCCAGGAAGCGATTTCGTAGAGAACGCTACTGCTATTATAGAGGAAAGATGGATGTCTTTACCTTCTATTTTAGATGAATACTACCTTACATTAAAAGACAAAGAAGCTAAGAGCTTGGAAAGAGATTATGGATCTGGAGGGCAGAACTTCGGTGAAGATACTAATTCATATCCAACAGCTAATATCATTATTAAAGGTGATGGAGGTTCTACCGGTCCTAGCGGAATGGATAGAAGAAGCCAAGACGCAGATGGTACGATAAGAGTACTGAGATGTGAATGGAAATCCCAACGTAAAGTAGGGTTTGTATACACAATAGAAGACGGTCTTGAGGTTGTAGAGCTTGTCGATGAGACATTCGAGTTACCTGAGGAGTCATCTAAAGATACAGACGGTTACCACCATTTCAATGATTCACGCCTTAAATGGTACTGGATATCAGAGTATTGGGAAGGGACTAAGATTGGGAAGGATATCTATGTAGATGTACAACCTAGACAAAACCAAAGAAGATCAATTGATAATCCATCTATCTGTAAATCAGGATACACAGGGTTGATATATAACGCACGTAACTCTGAATCTGTTTCATTGATAGACAGAATGAAAGCGTATCAGTACTTATACAACATTATCTTTTATAGACTAGAGCTTGCTTTAGCTAAGAGTAAGGGTAAGGTAGCATTAATGGATGTCGCACAGATCCCAGGTGGAGAAGGATGGGACGTTGATAAATGGATGTACTACTTAGATGCTATGGGAATCATGTTCATTAACTCTGCAGAAGAGGGGAACAGGGGACAGCAGGCTAACTTCAATCAGTTCCAATCTATTGATTTAACAATGGGTAACTATATACAAACACATATAGCATTACTAGGACAGATCGAAGATAAGATAGGACAACTTGCAGGAGTAAGTAGACAGAGAGAAGGCCAAACTATGGCTTCTGAATTAGTAGGGAACGTAGAGCGTTCTATCTCTCAGTCATCCCATATTACAGAGATATGGTTCTATCAGCATAATGAAGTAAAGAGAAGAACAATTGAAGCCTTAGTAGATGTTGCTAGAATAGCATGGAGAAAAGGTAAGAAGATTAACTTCGTTACAGATGATTTAGGTAGATCCCTATTATCCATTGACGGTACAGAGTTCTCTAATACTCAGTATGGAGTACATGTAGGGAATACAGCTAAAGATAACGCAGCACTAGAAACAGCTAAACAGTTATTACAGACTGGTATTCAATCTGACAAAGTGTCATTATCTGAAGCAGTTACAGTTCTACAATCTGAGTCATTATCTGATATTAGAGTAACCCTGGAACAAGGAGAGGAAGACGTAGCACAGCGTAACCAACAGGCTCAAGAATCAGCACAGAAATCAGCAGAGTCTATTAATCAAGCAGTGATTGCAGATAAGCAAGCTGACCGAGATATAGACCGTGAGAAGAACATTAGAGATAATGAAACTAAATTACAGATTGCATTCAAGCCTGAAGATACAGAAGTCCAGGATACTTCATTAGACGAAAGGAAACTAGACTCAGTACATCAGCAGCACAGAGACAAGATGAACTTAGAAAGAGAGAAGCAAGCTGAGGTAACTAGGAAGAATACAAACGAGCTTTCCTTAAAGCGTGAAGACCTCGCTATAAAGAAGAAAGCAGCAAATAACAGACCAACAGGGAGTAAATAAGCGCTATAAAAAGGCGTCCCTATAATTAACATTTATAATAATATAAATAAAACTTGATTTAATAATAACTAATTTTGTACACATGGCAGAGATAAAAGACAATATGAACACAAACGGAGGCATTTCCATGAGCATGGGAGGAGCTAGTGAAATAGACGTAAGCACAGGCGGAGGAGATGTAATAGACCCTAGAGCTTTAGCAAGTCAAATTTCAGAGCAAGAGCCTGATGACTTATCGGATACTTCTATAGAAGGAGATACTTCAATTCCTACTGAAGCAGACGAACTTCAAATTATAACAGATGATACTACTACTACTGATTCCGCTGATACGGAGGACGAGAAGCCAGCTAAAGAAGAAAAAGCTAAACCCGCACCTTCAACTGTCGACAACGAAGAAACAGAAACGTTTAAAGTATTAGGATCATATTTCCATGAGGAAGGAATCTTAGAAGGATATGAAGAAGGAATGGAGAATACTCCAGAGGCTTTCGAATCCATGATTACTAAGACAGTAGAGAAACAGGTAGAAGAGTATAAGAATAGCTTTGAGAATCCTTTATCTAAACAGTTCTTAGACTTCATTGAAGATGGAGGAGATCCAGGAAGCTTCATGCAGTTAGTGTCAGGACCTGATTATAGCCAAGTAACTACTGATGCAGTAGGTGATAATGAAGGAGTACAGAAACAGATATTAAGAGCTTATTATACTGAGCAAGGAGAAGACTCTGCAGACATTGAAGATACTATTCAAGCGTTTGAAGACTCCGGTCACTTAGAGAAGAAAGCCCAAACAGCTTTAGGTAAACTACAGACACTGCAGGATACTAAAAGGAAAGAGGGATTACAAGCTCAGCGAGACGCTAAGGCGGATCAAGCTACTAAAATACAAGAGTACATTGGTACACTTAAAACAGATATACAAGGGAGAGATGAGATCGCAGGATTTAATCTATCTAAGAAAGGCAAGTCTGATTTCTTTGATTACATCACTAAAGCTGATTCAAAGACAGGACAAACTAAGTTACACATGGATTCACAAGATCCTGAGAAGCAACTTAAGATGTCATTCTTCTACTACAATAACTTTAAATTTGATAAGTTAGAGAAGCAAGTAAAAAGTAAGACTACTAAGAATTTGGCGGAGATGCTTGGTAGACATACAGATCCGTCACAGAAGCAAACAACACGTAAGCAAACACCGGCACAAGAATCAGGAGCCAATAACTTTGGTGCGATGAAAAAATTGTTTGGATAATTATTAAAACAACTAAATTAAATTAAATTAATGGGAGCAGTAAACAATTTACAACTGACAAAGACTAAGTATCATTCTGGGTTAACACTACAGGGTCACTTATCTCAAGCATTCTTAACAGAGCCTGAGACTGTGTCTACAATGGTAGCTAGAATCTTTGGTACAGCTGGTATGAACCCGATTCAGTATTTAACTGATGGTATGGGTAGGAAAAAAGAATTAAGCAATAGAGAGTACGACTGGTACTTACAAGGTGATGATGAGAAAGCTATTGAAGTGATTTCATTTGATGGAGGTATTACACCTGCAACTCCTGGTTTAAACAGACAGTCTTTCACTATCACGTTTGAAGAGAAGTGGTTTGCGAACCAAGAAGTATTAGTAGCGGATGACCGTGACTTCAGAGTAAGAGTTCAAGAGGATCCTTATTATGATGGAAATGGATGGGTATACATCGTAAGGTTGACTGGATCTGATCCAACAGCATTTATGGATCCAGCAATGGTTCAGCCAGGTAGACAGTTCTCTAAGGAGTACACTACTGTACCTGAAATGTCTGTAGGTGGAAACACTACTTTCAGTTCTCCATTCCAAATGAGAAATCACTTATCTACGTTAAGAAAAGGATATAAAGTATCTAGATCAGCAGCTACAGATGTATTAGTGATTACTTTAAAGGATCCAGATTCTGACCAAGAGACACAATTGTGGACTCGTTATGCAGAATGGGAAGCTATGGCACAATGGTATAAAGAGGTAGAGAGATCATTATGGTATTCTACACACTCTAACAACCAACAAGGTGTTACTGATATGGTTGGAAACAACGGATTACCAGTATACGAAGGTGCAGGGATTAGAGAGCAAATTGCTCCAGCTAACAAGCGTAACTATACTAACTTAACTGAAGACATCATTAGACAATTCTTAATTGATTTATCTTATAATGTAACTCCAGAAGCTAGTAGAGAGTTTATCTGTTTCACAGGTGAGTTTGGATTTGATGAGTTTGACAAAGCAATGAGAGAAGCAGCTTCTCAATTTACTTTAGTGGATTCTACATTCATTACTGGTTCTGGACAAGAGTTAGGATTAGGTGGACAGTTCAAGACTTACCAAGGTCTTAATGGAACTAAGATTACACTTAAACACTTACCATTGTATGATGATCAAGTTATCAACAGACAATTACACTTTAAGTCGGCTAGACCAATCGAGTCTTACAGATTCACAATCTTGGATTTCGGTATCCACGGTGGAGAGTCTAACATTGTAAAATGTTATAAGAAAGACTCTGAGATGGTATTATGGCATACAGCTGGTTCAATTGATCCTTATGGGAACACTGCGAAAGCTGCATCGACTATGAGATCAAACAACGAGGATGGGTACGCAGTACACATGCTTACAGAGTGTGGTGTCATGATTAAGAATCCACTAGCTTGTGGAGAATTAATTTGTGTAGCTACAAAATAGTAAACAACAGAGAGGGAGAGTAAAATCTCCCTCTTTATTATAATAATCATATAAACAAACCATGGACAACCAACAAATCATTGTAAAATCATTAAACAAGCCAAACTGGGCGGGAATGCCTAGATATTTAAAATGCCACGATCATATCATCGCATTAGTAAACCGTAAAGGTTACAGAACAGGTCTTACTACTAAGGAGCAGCGAGAACTAGAAGAGTCTTTAGGATATGAGTCAGGTACATTAGCCGCTCATTCTAAGTTTTATAAAGAGTATGCAGTTACTTTAACTGACAAGCCTTTACACTTAGACTTAAGCTTAGCACAAGATAGATTGGATTACGCTCTTATTAAAGAGTCTCCAAGAGTAGCTAACTCAGTAAATGAATTAGCAGACTGGCCAAAGGCAGAGTATGTAGTATTTGATAAAGAAGAAGACGCTAAGAAAGAAAACCTTTCTATCGAAGCAGAGGCTAAAGCTATCCATCAGTATATGGAGTTATCAACTAGTAACAAGAGAAACTATTTAAAACTATTAGGAAAAGCAGCAGCTAATGTTAGCGATGCCGTAGTTGACAATGTGTTATTCAAGATTGCTAAAGACAACCCTACTGAATTTAATAGAATTACCGCAATGTCTGATTTCAAATCAAGAATTATGGTATATGATTTAGTATCTAATAAGATTGTCAAAGTTAAAGGAGGACATTACTTCTATAACGAGATTTCATTAGGACATGGTGAAGAGGATGCAGCACGTTATTTAGACGATGCACACAACCAAGAACTTAAAGTAGCCTTAAAAGGTAAGCTAGACCAAAAGAAAAAAGATAAGTAATGACCGTATCTGAAATGCATAATGCTGTACGAATATTAGCTGATAAGATAGATTCACTAAACTTCGTTAATATAGAGACTGTAGAGATAGACTTCTTCCTTAATAAGGAAATGGAACGTTTTATTAAACACAGAACTGGAGGAGCAAATGCAGGAGATAAAGGGTTTGAGGAAACACAAAAGAGAATGGATGATCTTCGTAACATTACGAAGAACGCCATCCTTTTACCTGACCCAGTATCTATAGATAATAAGCCGAATGGTAGGTTTGTAACTTTACCATCAGCTGTAGGTGATACTTATTGGTTTTCAATAAACGAGGAAGCAAATGTGAGAGTCGAAGCATGCAACAGTCCTATAGTGGCATCAGGAAGTATCGTTACGGGCGTAACATATTTAGTGACCATGGGAACTATTACATACAACGCAGTATCATATAGCGCAGGTGAGACCTTTGTAGGTTTTACAGGGCAAGTAGGGGAAGATGACTTTGATGTTATCGAGTACTCAGGAGAAGGAATAGTACGTAGTACGGAACTCAAGCGTATGGAGATTAAACCTCTTCAGCATGATGACTACAACAAGACTATTAAGGATCCTTTTAACAAGCCCGTGATCTCAGGACAGTTTAACCAATTAAGAAGATTACAATTAGACGGAAGCGTGGAGCTATTGTTACCAGCGGGATCAATATTTCTAGAGGATTATATCCTTAGGTATATTAGGAAACCGGTACAGATTTCATTAACTTCGTCCACAGATTGCGAATTAGCAGACCATACTCATCAAGAGATTGTTGATATGACTGTTTCAAGCATTCTAGAAACGACAGAGTCTGGAAGATACCAGACCAATTTAAATGAGCTTAATAAGCTCGAATAATTTAAACAATCTAAATAACCTAAATTATTAGATAATGGTAAGAGATGTAATAACACATTTATTGTTTGCAGAAGACGTAGTTCAAAATGCAACAGGATTAGCAAATATTGACGCAGGAGAAATCTTGTTCATTGATGCAGGAGGAAACCCTTTAGATGCAACTGCATTAGGAAACTTAGCGGATGACGCTTTATTCTATATTGTAGAAGGTAAGAAAGGAACGGCATTAAGCCACATTATTAGCCCTAGATTAACAAAGGCAAGTCTTACAGCACATAGAGGTTCTAGTTATGCAGCTGAGGTACAACAAGTTTCTTATATCGGAGATAACGGAACAACAGGAGATATCAATGTTTTAAACAACACTGAATATTCTTTAATTGTTTCTTTTGGATACGATAAAGATATCTACTCTCAACGTAGAAATGTTAGACGTTATCACTACACATCAGATGCTACAGCAACTTCTGCTGAGATTACAGCTGCTTTTGTAGCTTTAATGAACGCAGATAAAGACTTTGCGAGACAAGCGGTTGCAGTAGTTGAAACCGGCGGTGGAGCTAACGGTATCAAAGTTACAGGTAAGGACTTAGTGGATAACAAAATCGACAACCCTAGATTAGTATCATTTACTCTTTCTTTAGATGAAGGATTTGATGCAACTGTAGGAATAGATGAGAACACTATCTTATATGTAAACGGAGCATCAGGAGCACTTGCTTCAGGAGCGTCTGTATCACCTAAGCCTGGTATTGGTGACTATCAAAGATTACAAGCTATGGAACGTAATGGATTAGGATTCACTGCAGGACAAACTAACTTACGTAAGTTTCCAGTAGTAGGACCTGATGCAAGAGTAGATACTGCAGGAACATATGATATGTATGTACTTGATTACTACAACGAGCATGAGAACGGTGAGATTGGATTAGGAGCAACACGTAAAGTGCATGCTCAGATCATCATTGCTAACAACATTGCAACTACTGTTAACGGTACTACCGCTGCATTAGAGGCTAAATTATTAGCAGCTACAGGAGTAGCAGTAAACTTGTAAAAGTTACTTAACAAACAGATTAGGGAGGACGGTCTAGAATCTTCCTCCCTTTTTTATTTCAAATCAATAGATAATGGCAGTAGAACTTAAATATAGCGTATGCGAAGAACCTAACTGTAAAGCAATCAACTTTAGAGAATTAACAGGTCCTTATGACGTAACAGATAATCCTGGGGGATGGGGAACCCCTAACGAAGAGTTAACAGATGCGGTAACTGCTACTTTGATTATGACAAACCCATCAGGTGTAACATACCCCTCTTACGATGTACTAGCTTTAGGCTTTCCTAAAGAAGATTCATTCGTATCAAAAGAAATTCAAGCGTCCGATATTGACGCTTCCTTAACTACTTTCGTGGATGGCTTTTGGTCTATCACATATACAGTAACTACAGGAACAACAACTTATGCTCAAACAAAGACATTTTTCTTCTACTGTAATATAAAGAAAGAAGTATGTAAGCTGATCGCTGAACTAAGACTATCTGATTGCACATGCAACTCAGAGAAGGTAGTTAGAGCTTGTCAGATGCATGCTTACTTAATGGCGTTAGGATACGCTGTAGGATTAGGAGACACCGTAAGCGCGAACGAACTGTACGCCACCTTACAAAACTTAATAGATTGCTCAATTTGCTAAAAATATAATATAATGTGTGTATGCGGACAATGTTTAGATCCTTTTGTATTACCTATAGGCCCTTCAGGGGCTGCAGGTACTAACGGATCACAAGGATTAAATGGAAATACAGGTGCTACAGGCGCCGCTGGATTAGATGGTTCTATATGGTATGCAGGTGCTGGGATACCAGGAGCTGGTATCGGAGTGGACGGAGATTACTTTTTAAATACGTTAACAGGAGATGTATATGGTCCTAAAACAGGAGGAGCTTGGGGAGCAATTACAATGAATCTTGTAGGAGCTAGCGGTACTAACGGTACTAATGGTACGGACGGTAATAGCTTCTATACAGGGACAGGAACTCCCTCCGGAGCTTTAGGAATATCTGGAGATTCTTATGTAGACTTAGCATCTGCTGAGCTATTCATATGGCAGAGGACTGCTTTTTGGACTAACACAACGATAGGCCTTAAAGGAGCAGACGGAGCTGACGGAGCTGACGGAGTAGATGGATCAGTTGGTTCTTTCATCGCTTCAAACGAGAGCGTAGTGACTGCGGCTATTACTACTTCATCAGCGGATGTAATTACCTTTGTCCCGGACGTGACCAATAATTGGGACAATCTAAAAATTACTTTCTCTGGAAGTTTTGGTACGCCTGGAACAGGAGGAACTTTCGCTGTTTATCTTGATATACAAGTTAACGGAGTTATTCAAAACTCTATATCTGTTAATGTGACGGACGCAGATGGTGATAAAGTGATGGTTCTAATGTCTAATGGCGTGTCTTATCTTGCGGGAGAGGTGGTTAAAGTTACAGCTGTAACTACATCTAATACCGTAGACGTAGGAGGAAACTCTATACTTATTGTAGAAGGTTCAAATAACTAATTAATAATGTACAACTTACCAACATATAACTCAGAAGACCTTCTTGTAAGGACTTTAATAGCAGCTAGTGGAATAGTGAAGGTAGCAGTAAACTTAGCTAAGCACGCTAGAGCAGGCTCAGTAAACATTGCTGAACAGAAAGCCTTAGAAATGGCTGTAAGTCAGTTTGAGTTACTTAGAACCTATAAGATACTTGCTACTTCGGCTTTAGGTGTGTTTAAGCCATTAACTAATACTGGGTCAACAGTTATAAATACATTGTTAATAAACAGCGTAGTAGCCTCAGGAAACTTTGCAATAGTAGCAGATAAGACAGCTACTTCAGAGAATATAGCAATGGCTATAAACGAGACAGATACAGTGCCTAACTATACAGCAGTAGTTGTAGGAGATGAAGTACATATCACAGCTGCTACAAAGGGGACAGCGTCTAATGGTTATGATATAGTGTACTCCCTGGTTCCTGGTACTGTTACTTCAGAGTTTATTCATTTCTTTGGCGCTCAAGACGGAGCAGCAGAGGAGGATAATTTAATAACAGAGGATACGCTTGAGGCACTCTTTAATAACATATCTAACATCACAGGATGCGGATATGCACCTTTAGGAACTAAATATAAAACAACATAATGGCAGAATTAAATAACATAAAAAACTTACTTTTACCTTCTATAGGTAATTATAAGAATAGATATAACAACTATCCTAAGATAGATGATATAGATAAAATAACTAGATTAATATATAAAGATATAGATAAAATAAATAAAGAAGTTAAATCTAATTTAGATAGCATAGAAGGGAATAGTGGACATTACTCATTATTAACACCTTATTACTTTGGTGGAGTAGCAACTGAGAAAGATATTGCGCTAGAAGATGTTGACCAATGGTGTGATGTAGAGCTGACATTAGACACAGCTGGTGTATTTGACTACAGACCGGATGCTATGATTGCAGCACAACCTGTGGGACATACAGGTACAGGAGCTGTAGGTGATCCCTTTATTTTTAAGTTAGAAGGATTAACTCAAAGTTCTTTTGGCTCACTAAGAGCTTCTATGAGCTTCTTACCAGATGAGGATGAAGGACAATTGGAAGCAAGATTATTGTTCACTACACACACTGGTTCAGCATACCCAAGCTTCTCTATTGAGGAAGTAAGTTTGAATATGCAAAATGGTGCAGATATATCTTATAATACAGAACCTACTTTGTCTTTCTTTGTTGGTGATAGTGTTGATACTAACGGTGTAGGCGATGCAGGTACTTTCAAGTTTCAAGTGAAAGTAACAGTTCCAGGAGTAATATCTATGAGAGGATTAAGTTTTTATATTAACAAATAAATAAAATAATTATGGCAAATATTCAAATATATGCAGATATAACCGATGCTTCAATTCACTTTGATGGTTCTACTGTGTCAACTAAACCTTTAAATACTGTGGAGGCTATTGCTCATCCCACTTTGGTTAATAGGGTTATAATTAAGAGTACAGTACCTAAGAATAATGGATTTCTTAAGATTTATTTCAGGAAATGTAAGATTAGTAGAATAGAAAATAAAGACGGCGTAGAGTTAGTAGCTACTCTAGGAATGGATAGAACACAAGTTTTAGCTTACCTTAATGCAGAATTTGCTAAGACATTAGCTGATGGTAGTTCTGAGTATAAAGGTACTTGGGATGCGTCTACTAACACACCAGATTTAACTGCGTCTATTTATCAGGCAGGTGATTGGTACTTCGTTACTAATGCTGGAACTTATGATGGTGTTGTATATGGTGTAAATGATCAGATTAGATATAACGGTACTAGCTTTGACAAGATAGAAGATACAGGAGTTAAGGTTTCTGAAATAGAAGACGCTGCTTTAAGTCAGTATGATGCTTATGTTGACCCTGACTTTATTGGGACTTCTACAGGTTCTACTCTTAAACCTTGGACTACTATTTTAGACGCAGTAAACAACTCTAATGAAGGGGAAACTATATCTGTTAAGGGCGTGAATATTGTATCTGCTGAGATCGTATTACCTCATGGATTAAGTTTCTATGGTGTACAACACTCAGAGATTAAGTATGCTTCTTATGATGTTTCTAATGGAGATATACTCTTTTATGACGGAGACAACACAAAAGAACTTGAATTTAATAACATTATATTCAAGAATGCTGGTGGGTATGGTTTACGTATTAAGAAGGCTGCAAAGGTTTCTATAGAAGATTGTACATTTATAAACAACGGCTGGAATGGTACAGGATTGAGTACAGTATTAGCTGAGGCTGATGGGGTATTAGGATATGATTCTAGCGCTACTGATTTACAAGCTTTCTATGCTGGCTCAAACGCCTCTAATGGTGGAGCTATGAGAATTGAAGAAGCTACTCAAGCATTAATCATAGGTAACACAGCTAAGAACAACCTTAGAGGGTTCAGAGTGCAAGATTGTGGTATTAACGGTGGTGGAGTTATATCAAGGAATCAATCTACTCAGAATATTGAATCTGGTATCTATATTGCTGCTGGAAGTTTAGGTGGTTCTCAGAATATTACGACTACAATGAATGCTACAAGCTACAATGCTAACAACGGTCTTTTAGTGATAGGTGGTATCAATAATAAGTTCTCTCAAAACGAGGTGAATGGGAATTGGAATGCTGGTTTTTGTGCTTGGGGTTCATCAAACGTTACTCTTAGAGATTGTGGGTTGTATGATAATAACAGAAGTGAGTTCAACGGTATAGGTAATACTGGTGATGCTAAGGCAAGTATTCAGATAAATGATGCTTATTCTTTCATTGCTACTCAAATTACATACAATCCTGACTTTAGATTTATTGCTGAGATACTAGATACACAAGTTCACAATACAGGATTAGGATCAAACACTGAGAAGATAGGATTTTTGATGACTAGTGGGATGGGTCTTATACCTGACAATAATAAAAACATAGTTAAGGTTGATGATGTTGGATTTATTGGACAGGATTATGCTATTGATTTAAGTGAAGTTAACGTAGATAATTTAAGACTTAGTTTAGGTGACAACAGTTTCCAGAACATAGGTGAAAAAGCAGTAAAAACTCCATTAGGAGGTAAATATTACGAGCTTCCATTCTCTAATCATACTACTAACATTAACTATGCTGACTTTAGCGTGGATTTAACTGGTTCAATTATCATTAAAGAAGGTTCGACTGGAAACAGAATGAACCCTTATAAGGTTAACGATTTACAAGCAATTGCAAATGGTGCTGTTATTGACATCATGCTGAAAGATTCAAATAAAATACAATTTACTGTACCTGTTTCTGGTTGTTCTATAGACGGTACTTTTGTAAATTCAGTATTAAATCAAGCTCTTGTGCAATTAAATGGTGTATTTACTAACACAGTAGGTTTTTCTAGCGGTGGTAATCCAGTTGCTAGCTTTGCCCTAAGCGGTAATGACTTAACTATTACTTTAGATGATGCGACTTCTTTTACAGTTGACGTTACAACTTTAGGTGTAGATGAAGACAAATTTGTAAGTAGTGGGGCTATTAATGGTTCTGATTTAGACTTAACTATGAATGATGCTTCTGTAGTTACTATCGACATGGCTAACATGATTAACGGCTCTTCTTTAACTGCTACAAATGACAAGTGGTTTATCTCTTACGGTACTAACGCTAACACGGAAGTAGGAGTTTCAACAAATGATTCTACTATTAACCAACAATTACCGTTTTACTTTGGTCAAGCGTTAACTCAAGGTTCTGAATTTAAATGGAACTTCCAATCTAATGGCGGTTCTAACTTAATTATGGGTATCTGGGATGGTGCTGAAGTTGCTACTGCTTACAATGGTGGTTCAATAACTCCATCTAATTGGGGTACATCTTTTACTTATGCAGGTGGATTTATGGATAGTTCAAATAGTACTTTAACTAATACTACCAATGGAACTAAGTATGTAGTAGGAACTGGTGATGCTTTATCTATCAGATTTGATGACTTAGGTTTCTTAACTCTAGTTGATATATCTGTAAACCCTGAAGTAGAAATTGCTAAAACTACAATACCTTTAGCAGTTACATCTTTTAATATGCAAATGCACACTTGGGCTAACGGTGTACTTCCTAATGGGATTATCAGCGAAAAAGGTTGGTCTATTGTACATGACTTTGCAAATATTGAAGCAGGTATCATTAATGGTATTTTAGACCATACAGTAATTAAGAGTGCTGTATCAATAGTAGCAGGTGAGAAGATTATGTTTATGTTGGATGAAGTTGGTCAAGGTGACTTCTTTGGTACTAACTATACTGCGGCTTCTAGTGGTGTATCAACTGCTGAAGAACAATTAGACAATACTTTTATATACCAAACTAATGAGGCTATTGTATTCGACACAGCTAGTGGGGTTTCAGATTGGAATGCTAATACTAATGCACCTAATTACTTCTATGCTGCAAGTTTAAATCAATATAGAGACGGTGGTGCTGGAACTATTCAAGGCATGTTTAGTTTGAGGTTTACTGATGATGGTCAATTGACTATATATGATGAAGATTCTGGTATAAAGATAGCTACTGCTAAGGCTGATCCTGCGGTAGGAAGTTCAGTTCAGTTATACTTCGGTGTAAAAGGAAACAGAGCTTATTACAGTATACCTGTTGTATCTAAGCAAGCTATAGGTTCAGGCAGCCAACCAAGTATAAACTTTGTTCCTACAATAGCCGATCAAACTGTATCAGTAAGAGAAGCTGAAGTATTAAACTTTCAAGTTGTAAGTTCAGATAATATAGTTAATCAGTATGTAGAATTAGATGCTCCAAGTTGGATGACAATGAACCAAGTTACTGGTGTACTGTCAGGAACAGCTCCTGCTTTTGCTGGGACTTCTGCTGATACTATTGTTGTTAATTGTAAAGCTGGAAATGCTGTTGGTGGGAGTGTAGACTTCATAGTTACAGTAACGGTTGCTTCTTATGCTTCTACTAATACTAAATCATTAAAGTTCCCTAGCTCATCTAATGCTTACTTAAATGGTAACCACGCACTAGTGCCGTCTTTACAGAGAACTGGTAATGGAAGTGGTTCAAGTGATGCTTGGAGTATATCTATGTGGGTTAAGCCTTCTACAGTAACTAATGCTCAAACATTATTCTATTTTGGTGGTGATGACTTAGTTAATGAAGGTAGAATTGAAATACAACAGTTTAGCGGTAACAATATAGTGTTTAGGTATGGTAAAAATTCTAATAACACTAACTATATTGGTGTGGGTAATTTCCCGACTGGGCAATGGAATCACATCTTAATCACATATAGTGGTGCGGATACTCTTATTGCTAACGGTGGTGCTACTGCATTCTCAATGTTCATTAATGGAGTGAATGGAACTAGCCAACTACAACAAACAGGTGGAGGCCATAGTGGTAACATTCCTGCTGACAAGTTTAGAATGGGTAGATTGCTGGGTACTACTACTAATCAATACCTTAGTGATGGTATTATTAACCAAGCAGCCATTTGGGGTACTGATGAAACAGCTAACTTAGCAACTATCTATAACAGCGGTGCAACTCAAGATTTAAGCTTATTAGCTTCTGCTCCTGCTCATTACTACGAGATAGAGAGTAGCGTAACTACTATTGCTGATATTATTGGAAATGCTGATTTAACCGGTTATAACTTTGTTGCAGGTGATTTAGTTACTGATGCACCTTAATTAAAATAAAAAAACAAATAGAAATGAAAAATACATTAAATACAATACTAGCGCAGGCACCTAGCGTATTACAAAAACACCCCGCAGTAGGAGGACTCGGAGGAGTTGGAGGGGGTATTCTATATTGGATAGAGATAGCAGGCCCAGTACTCTCCTTTGTAGGTGTAGTATTAGGGGTAGGAGTGGCAGCAATTACATTACATCTTAAGATGATGGAGTGGAAAGAGAAAAGAAAGAAACTAAACAATTAAATAAATAACTATGAAATTAACGAACAACCTATCATTGAAAGAAGCAACTAAGTCGAACACGGCAACGCGCCACGGAATAAGTAATCAACCCACAGAGGAAGAGATTGTAAAACTTAAACTAACAGCTGAGAAAGTGTTTCAACCTATTAGAGAGCACTTTGGCATAGCTATAGGTATTACATCTATGTTCAGGTCAGCGGACTTAAACAAACGCATAGGAGGAGCTAAGAGCTCTCAACATATGAAAGCAGAAGCTATTGATATAGATGCTGATGTATTTGGAGGAGAGGTAGAAGTAGACGGAGAAATGGTCCCTTTTACAAACAAGATGATATTTGATTTCATTAGTGAGAACTTAGAGTTCGATCAACTGATATGGGAGTTCGGAACTGAAGAGTCTCCTGCATGGGTTCACGTATCATACAAAGAAAATTATAATAGAAATAGAAAGTTAAAGGTAGTTAAGAACAAAGCCGGCAGCAATCACTATACATTCATATAATGGGAAAAGAAAAAAAGGCGTTTAAAGATACTCTATTTGGAAAGATAGTAAGTAAGGCTGGAAGTATCGTTCAAGATATACCAAAGGTCGTAGGACAAGTAGCTTCAGGTAATTACCTTGGGGCTATTGCTACTGTGGCAGGTGATCTCGCTAAGAGCGATAACCCAGAAGCTCCTATTATACTTAATGAATTAACGCTTAAGATGGCGGCGATTGAAGTAGAGTTAGCTAAGATAGAACTTGAAGAGTTTACAGTAGCTCAGGTTAATACCACTAAAAGGTGGGAAGCTGATATGCATTCTGATTCTTGGCTAAGTAAGAACATCAGACCTTTAGGAATGTCCTGGGTACTTGTTATGACAACTGTCTTATTGATATTAGCGTGGTTTAAAGTGGAAACACCTGAGGTTGTACTAATGATGTTTGGAGGATTAGCAACTTCAATCACAGGAGGGTACTATGTACTTAGAACAGTAGAGAAAAGGAACACTAAAAAATATAAATAATGGAAGCAACTACCAGAGAAAAGTTATTAAGACTTAAAGGAAAATATAAATATGACACTCCAGGGGCATTAAAGCCTTCTGATATAGATGAATTAATTACTGCAGTTGATTCTTTGGTTGCAGGGGTAGGAGCGCCTGTATTAGGAACAGCTATTAATACTGAGTATCC
>TARA_R110000765_G_scaffold72922_1_pt1 | contig 21153 bp, 15 predicted proteins | sample TARA_R110000765 | Tara Oceans TARA_R110000765 (sample SAMEA4398168) | marine metagenome | biome: Polar Biome; feature: [MES] marine water layer (ENVO:01000295) within the mesopelagic zone...; material: water (ENVO:00002006), including particulate matter (ENVO:01000060) such as...... | reverse complement strand
GGCGGGGGCGGTGCTCCTCCAGCAGGTGAACAACAAGGACAACAAGGACCAGCAAGTGGTGCTTCAGCAGGTTCAACAGGTTCAGCAGGGCCAACGGGTTCAGCAGGTGATGGCGGTGGTGCTCCAGCAGGTGACGGTGGTGCTCCTTCTATGGCACCATTTAAAGATACGCCTGATACTTTTGTACCGCCATTTATACACGGTGAAAATCCAACTGGGGTGGCTATGGGAGGTTCTGCAGCGGCAGCAGCAAAGAAAGAAGCTATGTTGGCTACACAAGCGGAGAACAAAAGTAAATCTATAGAAGCACAGTGGAACGAGTACCTTGGAAATAATTCTGGTGATGGTAATAGTCCTAAACCTAACTTCGTAAGTAAGGCAAACCTTTGGAACCAATTTACTGCAGAAAACCCAGAATGGAATTTAGGAGTAAATCAGTCAGCACCCACACCAGCAGCAAATAGCTTTCTTTCTGGACCTTCTCCTACTAATAAAGCAGGACAAGATGGCTACCCAAGCATGAATCCTCAAGCAGGGCAAGGTGTGTACACAGGGCTATCTGCCAAAGGTGCTGCGCAAGATGCTGCGGACCTATCCGCATTTGAAGCGTATGAAGGTGCTACTGCAGGATCAACAGGTAATGTTGCAGATACAGTAAATAAGTCTAAAATCAATAAACAAGGTTCGGACTGGCTTAAAAAGTATAACTAAGATAAGGCAAATAACTAATGTCAATAGACAAACGTAAGATGGGTGATTTTGAAAGTCTGCTAACTCAACTAGGTAGTGGTGACCCAACTGCCGGTGCGCGAATAAGTGATATGGTCAAGGGTGGTTCCCCCGCGCCTGTGGAAGAACGAGCAACTTCTATTCCACAAGGCTATCCTTCTCCTCAGGGAGATAGCTACCTAAATAGAGATTTCGATGATGCAAGTTCTCAAGGTAGGAGTAATGTAGATGATTACCTAGCTACTTCTGATTATGATGTAGGTGACGAATTAGATAGAGGTATACAATCTATACCTTCATACTACCGGGATACTTTAGGTAGAGAGAACACACTACAAGAAGTTAATTCTAAAACAGGACAAGACTTAGCAACAGAAGTTGCAGAATTATCATGGAGTAATTTTAATCCTGAAACTGCTACTGAAGATAAAAATATATTTCGATCTCTCATACTAGCAGAAGTTGATAAATCAGGTGACCCTGAGTTACAAAGCTGGGCTTATAGACAAGTCGGTACTGATGCAGGTGAAGCAAAATTATACGGACTAGGGTTAGATATAGCTGCTAATAATAAAGGTGCAAGTGCAGACTTAAAGCAGTACTACCAAGGAAAAGGCTTACTTAAACCAAGAGCAGTATCTTCTTCAACGGGAAGCCCAATTGTAATAGATCCTTTTCTTCAAAAAATAGACCAAGAAACATCTTCTGCTATCTTTGCAGATTTCATTGCTGGAGATCCTAAAGCCTTTAGAACAACATTGGACCAGTATGAAACAGAAAATAGAATAACCGAAAACTCGGTTGTTAGACAAGAAGTAGTTAAACAAACTGAGAAGATTCTCCAACAGTTTAACGAAGAAACAAGAGTAGCTGAAGATCAACTATTAAACATACGATCTCAAATGATTGCTGGACTTAGTGATTATGGTGAAGGACAAGAAAATTACATTCTTGTTGCAATGGAACCAAAAAATATTCTTACCATCAAACGTATGAAAGAGTTTGAAAACATGCCTGTTGAACTATTCTTAAATGCATTACAGGTTACAGGTAGTTCTGTGCAAACACAAAAAGCAAAAGAAGTTTGGTATAATCTTGGATTGACAGTTCCGCAGCAAGTAGTACTACGTCACGCAATACTTAATGGAGTACGGACAGGTCTCTCAGGCACGACTCAGAAAATGGGTCAGACAGGAGATGATAAAGCAAAAGCAGAAAAAGCTGTGCTTGAGTACATTGATACATTACAAGTAGAGTATGCAAGAGTACAAGAACCTTGGCCTCCTTCGACTGCTTTGATACTCCCTAAAAATTTAGAGAGTGAATTTCTTTCTAATGAGTTCTTATTAAGAGAAGGATTCAAAGTAAAACCTGAAAACAAGTCTTGGTGGAAAAAAGGATTAAGTGCTGTATATGATATAGGACATGATCTTATTGGTGGAGTAATTGCTGCAGATGAAATATATGCAGATAACGTAGCTGAGCAAGCATTGATTAATCCTCATTGGGATTTTGATATGTCTATGCAAGATGACCCTTATAAGCAACAAGCTCGTAAACAATTGTTTGAAGAATTTAGAGGTGACCCGGTAAGACTTAAAAAAGCTGTAGCAAATGCAAGAGAACGTGGTTCTTCAGAAGCAAATATTAAATTTTTACAAGCACAAGAAGGTCTTGCAAATGTACAACAGGGATTCCTTACAGGTATATGGTGGGCTATTGGTGGTGGATATGATACAGCAAAAGCTGTTGCTGACTATGGACTTCGCAAAACAGTGGGTAGTAGTTATATTAAAGACAATCTTCCAACATGGGAACAGATAGAATACACTGGGGAACAGCTTCAAAATAAAAACCCTCTATACAATTCTTGGATTGATGAGTTTGATGAGCTTGAACAAGCATCTGTAGGTGCTTCCTACGCACAGTTAAGGGATAATAGAATTAGTGAGTCCTCAAAAGTAGGTGGAAAAATTAGAAGAGACCTTTCTTCAGTCTACTTATATAAAGCTAATGCACAAGAAAAGCAGCATATAGAAGATGCTATAGGTGGCTTATTTGAGTTTCATACGGATGCCAATAAACAATTTCACCTTACTAACGCTGCACACTTTAACGACTTAGTGTTAAATCAAAATTATACAATTGAGGAAGCACTAGATGAATCCATAAATATGTGGGGACGTATGCGCGCTGGTGTTGCATTTGGTACCTTCAACTTACTTGATATGGGTGTAGGTAAAGTAATCGGAGCTGGGTTTAAGTCTACTGCTATGGGTTTAAAAGCAGCACCTAGATTAACAAGTGCTGGAGTTAACGCAACAAATATAATAGAAACATTAAGAGGAGCTAGTCGGGGAACAAATGATATAGATGCAGGTGCTGTAGACGACGCTATCGAAGTTGTCAGAGAAGCTTTATTTAAGACTAATTTAACCAAAAAAATAGATGAGTTAACTGTAGTAAATCTTAATCCTTCTAGTACAAAAGAAACGGTACGAGCACTGCGAAATACTCTTGGTGCTCCCTTTGTAAAACCAGCTGCTAAAGATGTGACTCCTGTTGTAGATGCTGCTAAAGTTAAGGAACTTTCTGATAACTTAGGTATGAGAATTTTTGATAACCTACGGGGAACTTTGACAGTAGGTAAAGGACAACTACCAAAAGATATTGTTGATGCAGATAGAGCAAGATGGATGTTATCTAATACTCTTGCAATATTAGATGAAGCTAAAGCACTTGGTACTTCTGCAGTCCTAAAAAATGTAGATCATATAGATGAGATTTACGATATTATTAACAGGTCAGATACGTTTGTAGATGCCGGTCGTTCTTTTAAAAATATATTTAAGGTTACAAATCCACTATCTAAAGCAAATAAATTAGCGACGTTGGATAGAGCAGTATCACAAACAGCTGATAAGTTCCATATAGGAGAAGTAGACCATTTAAAAGGTGTAGATGGAAAAGAACTTCCAGATCATGCTATGAAACCTCGTGGTTCAAGACTAAAGCAATGGGCTACAGGACAAACATGGGAAGGTTCTCGTCGAGATAAAGCAATTGCAAGTTCTTATACAGCAACAGGCGCATTAGGTGATATGCTTCAAAGTTACTTACCTAGATTTAAAGCTTCTGCGACTGTAACACATCATACATTCGTTAGAGAGTTTTTACAAGCTTTACAAAAAGTAGAAGATTCTCCTGTAGAAATGCTTAAGTTTGTACGTGGTGCAAAGATAAGTGATGTCCTTTACAGTGACCAAGCAAAAACAATAGATGTTCTTAGAGAGATAGACTTAGATAAACTCTCTGTTCTTAAAAAAGGATTAGACCCAACTGGAGAAGACTTAACAATACATGAGTTTTGGGCGAGGTTTAATGACGAGATAAAAGGAGAAATGCACAGAGTAATACTTGGAAAGTATGGGCTTACAGATGAAGTAGGTGCTGCACTTGGATTACAAAATGGTATAAATAGATTTGCTTCTAAGCTCTTTCTAGAGAGACCTGCGTTCGCTGTAAGAAACTACGTCACAAATAAATCATTAGGAATTCTTGATGGGGGCATAACTGTTCTTGGAGACATGCTACGAAATAGTGATACGTACTACCAAAAAGTCTGGGGCGATATTGACTTCGTACAAAAGGGAATATCTGAAGCAGCTTTAGGAACAACTACAACTGGACCTATCAGAGGAGATAACCAACTTTGGTGGAAGACCATGATTGGACTTAGTAACGATAAGGTAAAGAAAGCTGAAGGATGGCGTAAAGCTCTTTACATGGCTAAAGGTGGAGGTATCCCCTTTATTGGAGGAGGACTTCCTTTTGTATTCGCAAGAGAAATGTCTGGATTTGCAGAAGCACTTGACCGACAAAGAATCATAGATAAGTCTGGACACAGGTGGTATCGTCAGTTTGCAAGCAAAGAATCTATCGAACGGATGATGGATCAGGAAGCTCCGGGATTACGTGATCAGTTAACTGGATTACCAGACGGTATAGGTGACAAGCTTTTTGACAACATCGTAGAAGTACTACAAAACCCTGCACTAGTAACTCCAGACGACTACATTCAAATTATACGTGCACAAACTGAAACGGCAGACCTTATATTAGATATGAAGAATAGCCCTACAGCTATTCTAAAAGAGCTGGGTTTCCACACTGATTTCTATAATGACATAGGTATGGATAAAATACTTGGTGATTTATTAACTGAAATTGGAAACATGCGACCACCTAAGGGAGAAGGACGCTTTGCTACTGGACCTAGTACTCCTATAAAAGCTTTAAGAAAATCCGTTAAGGATAAGATTGATGAGATGCTAGAGCAGTATCATGCTATTGCAATTAATGCAGGAATGGATGTATCAGAGGAGATAAACCCTTATATACTTAATTCAGCAAGAGCTAACCCAGAAGATTCTTTATTTGGAGAAGATGCATTTACAGGCTCAGAACTCTACAACGATTTATCTTTTAGTCTAGTCACATTATACGATGAGTTGTTTGCAAAATTCAAAACTCAACTAGCTGCACCACGAGTCGGTGATGAGTTTGTAGGCGCTACACAAGCTCCACTATCTGAAGAACAAATAAAAGTAGCACATGATACAGCTGTGACTATAATGATTGAAGCTGCAAAACCATTACGTGCTTTAGAAGAAGCAAAGACACAGCTGGCTCTTATGTTTACAGAACCAGATGTTTATAAAGAAAGAAAGTATGGGTTTATTTCCCAGCTTACTAATGGAGCTATCGTTCCCCACCAAGGCTTTGAAGTATCTGAGTATGATTGGTACTCAGGAGAAAGTCTAGGTTGGTTACCCATACAACCTAATGTGGACTGGCTGAAAGATTCAGAACATGAAAACAGTGTACATGCTTTTGAAATGGTGGAAAAACTTATAAGAGAAGCATCATCAACAACACGAAAACCTACTGCGCCCCCTACAGTGGTTGGATTACAAAATCCAAGTCTTAATCCTTCAGGATCACCAGTATTAAATGAGTTTGCAGATCCTCTTACTGATGCAGAACAAGGTGCAGTAGAAACTGCTCGTAAGCTAGTAGCAGAAATTAAACAAGATCTTGTACAAAGTCAACCTAGACTTAGTTTAAATCATGTAGATAATAGAAGACGAGTTGCAGAAAGACTAGAAAAAAGACTAGAAATACCTATGACAATGAAACCATCTAAGAAAGAACAGCTCGTTCAATCTGACTTAGATGAGATGAAAACACGCCAAAGACCTGATGAGTTAACACCAGCTTTTGATCAGAGTATTGGTAATCGTTCTGTAGACAGAGCTGGTAAGATTATGCGAAATGAAGTAGATGAGGCTTTATGGATACGACGACCTCAAGAATACAGGGATAATGTACTACACCAGACATTACTAGATGTTATTGAATTTAGTAACGATGGAGTAAAACGATTATTAGACCCACAAAAAATTAGAGATCAGTGGTTTAAAGAGTACAAATACTTGTGGAGTAACACTGAAGTAAATAAAGGATTAATACGCCTAATTGATGAAGGATTAATTTTTGAAAGAAATGTAATAGATAATTTTAAATATGGTAAAAAAGGTAAAAAACTAAAGTCTAGTTATGTTTCAGTAGAAGCTGGAGATGCATTCAGAAAAGAAGCACTACTTACTCCCGAACAAGCAGAGGCAAAGATGGGGGAACTTGGGCAAGCTTTAGATATACTAGCTGATCGTGCTACTAGACGTTCTCTTGAAATGGCTGACTTATATAAGATCAGAGAATTTGAACGACAATTAAATTTAGCAAGTCAAAATGCTATTCAAAATATCCTTAAACTTTCAGATGAGTTTGGTAATGTATCGAGCGGCAGGTTTGGTATTATAGATGACAAAAACCAAGCAAAGAAAAGAAGTGACGAACTTATTGAAACAATTATTGAATCTTTCCAAGGAGCTAGACGAGTAGACCCAGATGACCCTAGTAAAGCTTTTGAAGGATTTATACAGACACAAGTAACTAAGTATAACGAATTAGCTGAAAGTCTAGGATTAGAGACACTGCCACTAGACTTACGTAAAAATGGGCGAAGTACTTCGGAAGCTAATGGGCTTGATGTTTGGCATGATCAAATAGGTAACTATGAATCAAACTTAGCTAAGACTGGTCCTACTCTAGCAGTACTGCACAGACTACATGAGCGACTCTCTGAAGATATTGCAAGAGGTGTTCCTCAAGAATCCTTCTCAGCAAACTTCTTAGATCGAATAGATGATTGGCAAAGAAGGCAAACAGTTGAGTGGTCTAATTTATACTTAGATGCTGAGCTAGATGAGCCGTATATCAATGATATAGCAGATCGTCTTAAAAACTTTCCTCCAGAGTTGCTTTCTCCAGAACACTTTATTGATAAAGAGAACTGGATAAACCACATAAATTACTGGGGAGTGCCTAAACTTAGAACAACAGAGGCAGATGCGTTTAACTTTAGGTTGGAGCAAAAGATACTAGCTGGTACAGATAAAAAAAGCAAACACACGTTCTCTATTCCAATACAGAGTAGAATTATTCCTAGAGGACAAACTGCAGGTCTAGAAGGTGCACAAGAAACAAGAGCTAATATACTAAGCCCTGCTCAAATAGAGCAAACTAAAAGTCGAGAGATAGGTCCAGATGGTCAGAGACTAATTCCTTTTGGACAACCGAAGTGGCGTTTAGTAGAAATGAATAAAGAAGGTTCTCGTAACTTTGTCTTTCAAGGAAATGAAGCGGTACTTCCTGCTAACTATGGAATGGCCCCTGCAGCTAAAGTAGATCCTCTTAAATTAGAAGATGTAGAGATTCCTCCTCAAGGGGTACACGGACGTGTGTTTATGCAAGGTGCTCCTGAAGGGTACATGCCTGTAATTACAGATGATTCTTGGGGAGTAGATGGTAGGCGACTTGCTGTCTTTGTTAGAAAAGATGCTACTGAAGCAGAAATTGTAGAAGCTATGAAGCCTCTTATTAAATACAAAAAAGATATGGCAAAGCATAAAAGACAAATAGGTAAGTCCGTAGGTATGTACACACGGGGAGACCACAACTGGACAGGATACCAAGTATCATGGTCTGGTTCTTCTGGGGCTAAAGGACACGACCCAACTTTTGCACAAACAGAATTAAAGAAGGTACTAGATGAAGTACGAAACTTAAAAGATTCTGATTCAAAAGAATACAAAGGAATTATGGGGATAGTTACAAAGTCTACTAAAATTGCTAGAAATAAAGATGGGAAGATAATTACAGAGGCTGGAGATCGTGTAACACGGAATCAGGAACGACAGACGCGAAGACGTGCATTACTCCGTCTTGCTCACTATATGGAAGACCAGTGGGAAAAAGGCTGGCCTATATATGGTAATCCTAATTATAGACTTGAAGATGTTCTTGAAGAGTTTATTGCTCAACAAAGAATATTTGAGGGGCAAAGATTAGCTACTCGTGGTGGCAAAACTATCCTAGATAACCCCCTAGCAGGTAGAGTTGTTCCTGAGGAAATTGGCTTACGCTTACAAGACTTTATGAAAACAGCTGGTGAACAATCAAATAAACTGCGAAGAGTTTCCAGAAAACTTGGAGTCGCACAAGCTGATTGGATACTACACGACTACAACAACACAAACAACATTGACTATATGATACGTTGGTTAGGTCCATGGCATATTTGGCAGACACGAACTACTGCCAAACTCGCTGCACATATAGCAGAAAATCCACAGTTCTTAAATAAAGCTAGTCAGATGTTACAGACTATGACTGCTATTAACAGGGACAGTGAGGTATCTTCATGGGCTGAAAGAGACCTGCCTGTTGGACAAGCGTTACAACCCTTCTTTGGTATGTCAAAAGCAATGGGAATAGATCCCGGAGGTTGGGTTTCTACTGCAGAGAAGTATTCTAAGAATTCAACATTAAACGTAAACGCCTTTATGTTTTGGAATGATATGTTTGACTACTACCCATCAGGAGGTCGTACACCTCGTGAAGGAGAAGACCCTCTAAAGAACTGGGAAAACTTCAGTGCTACAGGTAAAGCAATGGATATATACAGTGGTAAACTTATGTTACCTATTAACCCTATCTTTACTGCAGGAATTTCTGTTCTTGGAGAAGCAGGACTAATAGAAGAACCTTTTGGAGAAGAGACTGATACACTTGAGAAAGTCGTTGGTTCTTTAACACGACCTGCAGATACCCTATTAGGACTGGCTTCTGCACTAACAGGAACACACCACAAGACACAGCTTATTAGAACAAACAGAGATATACGAGAGATAGACTGGCAATACGCCAACGCAGCACTTAACATTATATTGACAGCAACTGATGATGACGGTAACCGATACGGATCAGACCCTGAGCAGAATCCAGAACTACAACGATTGTTGATTGCTTGGGATGCTTGGAGCCGTAATAAACAAAGTCCTATCATTAATGTTCCCCTCTTACACACAGTGGGAAGTGCTATGGGAGAAGTCTTTGGACACGAGCTAAGTTCTGTTGGTAAGATGACTAATCCTGTAACGGGTAAGACAATAAATGCAGGACCTGTGTCAGATATACACTCTAAGATAGTTAGAGAAGCTGCTACGTTTAGATCTATAAGAGATGCTACATCTATCTTAGCTGGTGCTCCATTAAATATTGCACATCAAAGAGTTAAAGATCCTGAAACTGGTCGAATGATTAATGCTGCTGATGTAATGAGCAAGTACTACGAAATAGTACAGGATCGTTCTATGACTAAAGGACAGAAAAGTAAAGCATATCAAGAGTATTTTAGTAAGAGTCCATGGGTTAGAAACTGGTTAAATAATAAAAAGTATGAATCAGACCCAATCAAAGTAGCTCAAGCAACTACTATGAAGTACGCGGTGTTGGAGGAAGCTAACAACTTTTATGAAATTGAGTTGTCACAAATTCCCGGTGAACGAGTACCTGTGCCTTCTTCACCTGATGGTGAACAAGAATCCTTGTTTAATTCACTAGGACTTACCGAGACTGCTGCTCCTAACGAAGACTTTTGGAAAGCTAGAACACTTGCACAAGAAAGACGAAGGATGCGTATTCTTGAAGGAAGTAAAAGAATATTTGAAGCAACAGGAATAAACACAGGTGGGTTAGATGATGATTCTTATGGAGATCCTGCCGCAAACTTTTCAATAGATAAAAGATCCTTTGGAGATTCAAAACTATTCCAAGAGCTTATGCAAGAAAATCTTATACGAGACGATATGTTTATGACATTGTTTGGAGACAATCCTTTAGCGGGTGTTCAAAAAATAGAGGACGTACTAGATAATCTATTCCCGAGTGGGGTTTATAAAACAGTAAAACGAGAAGACGTTGAAACAGTTATAGATGAAATTCTAGAAGAGAAGTTTGAAAGAAGTGGTATAAAGTATAAAAAAGAATTCATTACTGTCGATATGTTTAATGCATGGCAGTTAGAAAGCTATGTACAGTTCTTAAAGAAAGAACGGTATACAACTATTCCAAGATTATTCTCAGACGAGTTTAGAGAAATCTACACTGTTAGGGGAACTAATGCGACTAATTGGCCTCAGTATTATAAAGATGTTGAAGCATGGGAAAAGGGTGTACAAGAAAAAGACCCTGAACAGTTTAGACTTTATAAAATGTATGAAGCTAGTACAGCTGACTTAGACCAAATAGTAGATACTGCAATTGAAAAGGTTATGCGCAGTATTATGGATCAGATAAGTGCCACATATGAGTTGCAAGGATTTAACCAAGATATAGTAGCAGTTTCTAAACATAATGAAAACCTTAGAATGAATTGGAAACCACCTACGCGAACAGACGTATTAGCTTGGTTAAATGAAAATGAGTATGGTCAGATATGGATGCAGCGACAAGACTACAGTGAGTCGGAACTCATTTCTCAGATTGATAAGAGATTAAAAACTGTTGATAATATCACATATCAAGATATGAAAGATGGTCAGTGGGAAGAGAAAAAAACTGTATTACAAACACAGATAAGTTTAGAAACTCCTGTCAAGGATCAAACACACTTCTGGTCGCCTAATCAAGAAAAGACTATATATAACCAACAAACTGTAGATGAATTTAATCTAGCGTATGCTGTACATCGTGAGCTTGCGTTTGCACGAGAGAATAACATCTACTTAAAGTTAAACCCAATTGATAACCCTGCACATCTTAACTACTATAAATACTTTGTAAGGGACGCTGAATCACAAATAGTTTCTTTTGCAACTATTAAGCAACTACAAGATAAAGGAAAGTGGGATGAAGCAGAGTATGTAAAGAAGCTTAATGAAGAGAGACATCCAACTGGTTGGTCTCTTGGGGTTGTACAGGAGAAACGTAATAGTATAGATCTTCCATCACAAAAAGATGTCAACACTCCTGCACGTTTAGACTTCTCTAGCTCGTCGCCAAGCGGATCTAATCCTTCTGGCGGGTTCCCCTCTACAGGTAAGAACGCTTTAAATATTTCTAGAAAGTATCAGCTGTTTGATATGGGGCAGAACCCCGTACTTTCAAATGAAGGAGCAAACATTAAAGCTTCTATAGTTTCTCGTTATTACGGAAGCTCAGATGTGCCTATACCTGCAGATTATATCTTTGAAACATTTGCAAGAAATGGTATAGGTAGTCGAGAAGATATTATAGATATGTGGGAAAGTATGTTCTCTAGAGTAATAGGTCTTTTCCCAGAACTAATGGACAATAGGCAAGTGAGAACACTATTGGCTAATACTAATTCAAATGGTATAGCAAATGAAGATAGTAGGGTAGCCACCTACCAGTACGTTGACGCACTCGCTTCTATAGTAGCATTAGCAACTGGCATACAGCCTATCAATAGACGACAGATTAAGAATGCATTACCAACTACTTCTTTTGAAAGACCTAGTGCTACAAAGAGTAAAGTAGCTAGTCCTTCAAGCAGTGGTGCAGGAGGCCTACCTACATGGGCTGAGCTTACTCGACATATTAATATGGTATTCCATGATGATGAGTTGGAACAAGCTATTATAGGTGGATTTGCTGGTAAACCGTTAACAAAGAATCAAGAAAGAATGTTACGAGCAATGTACAAGACATTCCCAATTAGTCCAAGCTACTCATTTAGTGAGTGGTTACAGGCATTAAAGTTAATGTATCAAACTAAAACACTTCTAGGTGGGGGAGGATCGAGCTATGGAGCAAGGTCTGCCACATTTAAATACCCATCTAAAACGCCGAGGATTGCAAAGTATAGAGATTAGTACTTGCAAAACCTTGACAAAAGTGTTATAATAAATATGAATGGAGGATTAGTATGACTAACGAAACAGAGGATGTTGTAGAGCAGTCCACGGACTCACTCTTAGAAGATCCTAATCTGTCATCAGATGACATGCAGACCAAAATTGCAGAACTAGAGGCCGAGAAGAAAGACTTAAACTCAAGAGTCGGTGATATGGCTCGTAAGATGGGAGAACAAGAACGTGACCTTGAAGGTAAATACCAGGAATGGTACACGGGATTGCAATCTTATTATGACGAGCAGCTCAAATCGAAAGATGGCGCTATCAATATTCTTGAAGATAGACTGATCGAGGTCGATGACACAGATGGAGCCAAAACGGTTCTTGAAGAGAGAAAACAACGTGAACAAGTTGTTGCACAAGCTGAAGAAGATCGTAGATCAGAACAGGCAAATCGCCAACAGATTCTACAAAACACTATTCAGCAAGCAATAGGTACATTCACTGATGTTGATCCTAGTGCATTATCTTCTGCTGCAACTCCCCAAGAGGTTTGGCGTATGGCTGGTGACTTAAATAAAAGAGTGCAAGATTCTAAATTAGACGAAAGAATGAATGCACTAAAAGAAGAGTTACTTTCCGCAGTCACCCCCACTAGGGAAGCAGAGGTTCCTGCACAAGAAGAAGCCTCCCGTACTCCGGGATCTTCGAGAGGTTCCGAAACTGCCTCAATGAGTAGGCGCGATGGCGGTGATACTGCCAATGCAGAGCTAAATCAATTGGAGGAAGCTTTACTACAAGCTCGAAAGCAGAGGAACTTACCAAAGACAGTTGCTTTACAAGGACAACTACACTCTCTAAAAAGACAGTTAGGGCTTCAATAGAATAATATTGGAGGACTACCCGAATGGTAGGAGTAAATAGGGCAGACGATGGTGCTGTCGGTGGGATGAGGACTATCTTTGATAGTGCTTATACACAAAAATTAAACGTATCGGATTTTATCGACGCAATTGATCCGAGAGATATTCCACTTTTATCCATGCTTGGAATGGGTTCAGAAGCAGGTACTGCAGTAGCAGGTGCTGATTCATTGGCATTCCCATGCCTTAACCCAACTCATACATGGCAGAGTGATTCATTAATTCCGTCACAAGCAACACTAACAGGCGCAGACTCAAGTGACCCATATACAACGTTAGAAGTAGGTACAACTGCTATTAACTACTTTAGTCCGGGTGACCTTGTTGAGTTGAACGGTGCCTATGGTGAAGTAAAAACAATCAACACTTCAGCGGGCACTATGGTCTTTGAAGCTGTTGAAGGTTCAGCAACTCCGGCAGCTAACGCTGTTGGTGATGTAGCATACAACCTCGGTTCCATGCGAAACGATGGTGATGTATTCTCTACAACATACGCAACAACCGATCTTACAAGTGCTTCCAACTACACTCAGATTTTCCATGATGCAGTATCAGTTTCTGGTACTTCAGAGGCAACTGAGAAGTATGGTATCACTAATGAGTTCGACCGAGAGTTTGCTAAGAAGTTCCAAGAAATAGTAATCAAGCTTGAACGAGCTGCTCACTATGGACTTGCAAATGCACTACCTGCTACAGGTGGTCCATCAACTGACATGACGAACAACCGACGAATGGGTGGGTTATTCTCATACATCCGTAATGATGCAACTGCAAACTTGCAAAATGCTGCCTCAGCCAAATTGACTGAGAAACTTCTTGTAGATTGTCTACAAGATATTTGGGATGATGGTGGAAACCCAGACACGATTCTAGTAAACGCAACACAGAAACGACAACTCTCTTCTTTCGCTAGCCCGTATGTACGGACTGACCGAATGGAAAGTGCTCTCGGTGTGATTGTGGGTACTTACGAATCAGAGTTTGGTAACCTAGATATTGTTATGGATCGATATGTTAAGCCAGCTGACTTAATTATCGTATCAAGAGAATACTTAGGTATTGGTGCACTGAAGGGTAACGGCAACGACCGTTCATTCTTTACTACACCAGTCCCAGTAGATGGTGACCGACAGATCGCCGCTATCACTGGTGAGTATACAATGGAAGTACGAAACGCGACTAAGGCTCACGGCTGGATTCACTCGTTAAGTACAACCTTAAGTTAAAGAAGGAGGTGATATAAATGGGTAACACTGCAGAATCATTTAGGTTCTTTGGTCATACTATGCCCAAAGTTGATGATCACTTTCGACTACCGATAACAGTACATATTCCCGGAAACTTAGCAGAAGACGAGGGTTATAGTGATCTCACCACTGGTGTGGTCGCGGCCTTCTCTGCTCCTGCTTCTGGGTATATAGATATGTATGACTGGTACGTTGGAACCCAAGATGGGGGAACGGCTACAGTAATATGGCTTACCAATGCTACAACAAGTTCAAAGTCGATACTAACACTAGCGGCTGGAGTAGACGGTGCTTTTGGTACAGCAATAGCTGATGAGATTTACTTTACAAAAGGTGAAGTAGTTCAAGTCGATGTGCAGTCCTCACACGGGACTCACGCTGTTGACACAACGATGATCTTTCATATGAGAGTTTAGTATAGTTAGTTAGGGGGGATTAAGTTCCCCCCTTCTACTATAAAGGAAGTGGAAAATGTCAGGTGGAGTATCTTATGGGCACAATTTACAAAATTCTATGCCCTATATGGACAACTTAACTTTAGTATCGTCTGCTGCACGAACTGCTGCTGATACAACAACTGTGAAAGGACTTGCTCCATATACGAGTGCTTATTTCATGCTTGATGTTACAGCCGCAGCCACAGAAGTAGGAGATAAACTCGCTGTATTTATTCAGCGAGAAATGCCTAATGGTGACTGGATGGATATTATATCCTTTACAGAAGTCTTAGGTAACGGGGGTGCAAAGAAATATCGTGCTGATGTTTACCCCGGTGCGACAGGCGGTGAAACGTCTGGAACAATTAATGATGGAGCACTGACGGCTGGTTCAGTTGCTGATCTTGCATGGGGTGATGCACTCCGTATCAAGTGGGCAGTAACAGATGCTGGTTCAGACAATGCCTCATTTACTTTTTCAGTAACAGGGACATTTAGAGTCTAATGGCTGGTCTTACGACAGGTGAAGGTAATGTAGGAATTGCTGCTGGTAACGTCGGTAGTGAAGAACAATATGGGGGTTCTGGTAATTTATATGGTAAGTTTAAATACTCTGCTGTAGAAATCCAGAACTTATATAGAAGAATAAGAAGAAGGCGATTAGCCTAAAGGAGAGGGAATGGCAGGAACAACAGCATATCCCGCTGCGTTAGATAATAATACTAACTTAGATGATACACTTGCAGATAACGTAGATACCGTTGCAGCTGCTCATCAAAACAACCAAAGTGCTGCAATTAAAGCAATGCAATCAAAGGTAGGTGTTACTGCAAGTACCGCTACTACTACAAAAGTACTTGTAGGTGGTGCGTCAGCAGGAACTAGTGCATGGTGTACTATATCTGGAGATGCAACAATCTCAAACTCAGGTGTAGTAACCGTATCTAGTATTTCTGGAACAGCCGTTTATATAAATGAAACTGCTAATGCTAAGAGCACTATCGGTCTAACGATTAACCAAGCTGCGAATGACAATGAAATACTTGCATTTAAGTCAACTGATGTTGATCATGGATTAACGACTTTAGGTTCTGAAGCAGATACCTATGCAGCCTTTCAAAAGACTAGTGCTGCATATGGTGGTTTACAAATAACATCTATTGCAGACGATGATGCACTAGCTAGTCCAACAGTAATAAAATCTTTTGGTGGTACTGCTACTACAACTAAGACTGATACAGGTGTAGGTCTGATTGATCTCTATGCAGCAGAACATGATGGGGCAGACACTGTAGGAAATATTACAGCAGATGGGAACATCTTCTCTGTACGTGCTAAGACTGGCGGGGCAGACAAAACAAAATTTTTGGTAGATGAAGATGGTGATGCGTACATATTTGGTGCTGCAACAGTTACTGGTACAGTCACCGCTGGTGGTACAGTACTAAGTGGAGTCACTGCAACACCCGCACTTACTGATATTAATGGTACTGCAAATAGAGCTATGTATGTTAATGGCTCTGGTGATGTTACCGAGATTGCACTAGGTGCAGCTGGTACGGTACTAGCAGGAAATGGAACATCAGCGGCACCCGCGTTTGAGAATATTACAGCAACAGACATTAATGGAGGAACATGGAAAGTCTTCTACACTAATGCCGGTGGTGATGTAATTGAAGTTGCACTAGGTGCTGATGGTACTGTGCTCCAATCAAATGGAGGAGCAGTTGCACCTACGTTTGAATCGGCAGCTGGTGGTGATGATATGATAGTAGGACGTAGCTTTGGTTTGAGACAGAATACAAACCCAGCATCAGTTCAATTTAGCTCAATTCATGGTGTTTGGTACTATGCTGAGAGCTGGTATAACTAAGAATAGGAGATATAAATGATACTTTCAGGAAGTACAAAAGGACAAGGTATAAGTGTGGCGGCAACTTCAAGTGGCGGCACTGTAATTGATACAAGAGGGGAAGCGCCCGAGGACGGTATAGAGGCCGAGGAGTTCGGGTACTACTTCTTTGCGGTTAATAACCACGACTCAGATGTACTACTCACAGTAGAATTTGGTGGCACAGCTGCTAATAACCTTATAGAAAAAACAATAAAAGCAGGTGAAGGATTAGTTACTGTAGTCAATGGACTCAAGCTAGCAGCGCCTATTGCTGTAACAGCTTTCGCTGCTACAGCAGATAAAATTATGCTTTACGGCGACGTAAGAAGAGCTTAGGAGATACAAATGGCGAGTGCAATAAAGGTAAAGTTTACAAATGATAGTTCTTTAACTGTATTAGGAGCAGGTATATATAAAAGTCAAAACACTGGCAGTTATAAAATACATACAGCTCCAGATGGTACTGCTGCGTTTGATGAGGCATGGTTATGGGTTTATAATACCCTTAACAGTGCTTATATCAAAATAGCATTCGGCGCAGGTAACACTTATGCAAACCAAGGTGTTATGCAGAGTATGTACTTTCCAAGTGCATCACCACCTTGGTTGCTTGCACCTGGAGTTCTCCTACAAGATGAGGACATAATGGCTGTTCAAACAGGCAACGCAAGTTATGGTTACTGGATGGGTTACGTAAATAGAGTAACTAATTAGAAAGGTTTACAAATGTCTTATAATGATTATATTCCCTTAGATGGAGCAGGTGCTCTTCCTGCAAATACTGAGATGGACGCGATGCTACAGCAGCAACAACTAAGAGGACATCAATTAGAGTTTCAAAGTACTCTTGAACATAGGATTAAAAATATAGAAGAAAAACTAGATGCGCTTGCTAATATTCTATATCAAAATAGAGAGGTACTTAAGGTAGGCATGGTACCTGATTTAGGTGCGGGTCATAAGCCACCTACTGTTAAGAAGAGTTCTTTTGAAGATAAGATAAAACAAAAAGAGGAGCAAGATAGGCAAATAGCTGAACAGGGAATTGATTCTTTAATACCTCTTGAAACACAACAAGGAATGTTGAAGAAATAATGTCCACTCAGCGTGAGTCTATTGCGCGTATTGAAGAACAGTTGGCGGATGTGATAGAACACATCCATAAAATAGAAAAGAATACTGCTATCACTAACGGCAGGATAAGCAAGTTAGAACAATGGAGAGCTGGTATACTAGGCGGGGGAACCTTACTTACAATACTAGCTGGAAGCAGTGCCGTATGGGTACTGGTAGGAGCTTAACTAATGCCCGGTCGTGGAGTTTATGAAAAAATAATAAAGGGGATCAAAAGAGATATTAGTACGCTTAGTAGAATTCGTGCTAATCCTTCGTATACAGCGGGAGTAAAGCCTACTGCCGCACAACAATCAGCACAAAGAGATGCAGAAAATAAGGCTAAAGTTCCCGGTACAAATACTCGTTCAACTGCAAGAGGTTATAAAGGTAGAAATCCTCCTCTTGGAAGCGTTGATATGAACTTTTATATTAAACCAAAGAAAGCAAAAGTACTAGGTGCTGGGCCAATTCTGGGAATTGGTGGTAGTACTATCTCATACCCTGAGAATCAAGATAGTGGTAGAAAACCTGCACGTCCTACTATTAAATACCCTGAAGAGCGTACTATAGCAGTAAAAAGAGTTCCTGCTCCAGCAAATACAGGACATGGTGGAGCTACAGGACCGAAGCCTTCCATTAAACCTAGGTTTGAAGCTAAGTTTGAACGGGAGAATCGCTAATGCCAAAGCTAGACGGAAAGAAGTTTGCGTATACTCCAGCTGGAAAGGCTACATATATAAAGGCAAAGAAGAAGAAAGAGATTAAGAGCAAGAAAAGCTCTAAGAGGAGCTACTAATGGCTGGACCAAATATGGCTAAGAAAGCTAGACAGATGAGAGCAGGGAATAGACCAGAACAACAGTTCGAGACAAGCTCTCCACAGATTGGTAGACATTTATCAAAGCTAACTGGTAGGGGTGCAAAGAAGAGTAAAGCGAAAATAAAGGGTCGTGGTCCTGTTGACAATCGAGAGCTTGCCCGTGGCTTCCGGAATTGGGGGAGAGTGGGGACTAATAAAGGTGGCAGTATCCATATGCCAGGCGGTCCTGCAAGTCCCGAAACTCGTCCTGAGGTCAGTGGGTACAGATGGATGAAATTACCTTATAAGCCAAGATAGTAGGAGGCCATGACAGAAGAAAAGAAACCTAAAGGATGGTATGGTCAGCGTGTCAAAGAGTTGGACACAGAATTCCAACAGATACAAAAAGAAATGAAGCAGTTGTTGCGTAACTCTCCGGAAATAATGAACCTGCTCAACCACCCCATCATCCAAGAATATGAGCATTGGGAAAATAGAATACGACGTATAGAACAAACGCAACAGTCGTTAATGCAAACACAGCAGCAGATTGAGTCTACACTAAGACGCGCTGAAATCGCTGCAAGATCCTTAGAAAGACTTCCGGGGAGGGGAGCAATTTAATGAGTAGACATCATTCCTTAGCGGATTTGAGGTCAGATATTACTACTGAGCTTAGAAATCCAAGTACTGCACAACGGTATACTGATACCGAAATTGACTTGGCTATCCGCCGAGCCACTAACTACCTATCAGAATACTTTTGGTTTGAAGATAAAGATACAACTAAAAGTTTCGCTACTGGGACATTCCAATACTCCTACAGCGACCCAATAAAAGATGTGTATAGAGTAGATTTTCTTGACTCAACAGCAAGCCCTCCTCAGATTGCAACCGATTGGTACGAAGAGAAGCAAATAGCAGGAACTGAACTTTATTTCTTAGACAGCCATACATCAGGCTCGACTATCCACTTATGGTATGAACGTCACCCTACTCCGTTCCCCTCTGACTTGACGATGAACGCAGGTATTGATGCTTCTGTAGTTTCTATTCCTATAAGTGCGGGTACAAATACAATTGATTGGCCCGCTACAGGGTATCTAAAAATTGATAACGAAGTCATGGCGTACACAGCTATCACAAGAACAGCATCACCAGAAACATTAACGGTAACTAGGGCACTGTTAGATACTGCAGCTGCTGCACATACAACTTCATCTCTTCTTTCTTTTGTTAATTTAGTTGAGAAAGATATCTTCTTTGATGGTATTCGTGATATAGCTATCGCCTACTTAAATCGTATGCGTATTGTTGACGCACCCTCCGGTGACATAGGGGGGAACATTACTGTTATGAGAGAAATAATGGACTCTCTAAGACCATGGATACGAGAGCATCGTATGCGATCTAAGAGACCTTCAGGAGCTAAACAACGACGAGCTAAACCCATGCGCTTTAGAAAACGGGGCACAAGGGGGTAATTAATGCCTATATTTGGTGAGTTTTTATATGGTAGTGAAGCTTATGTAACTAGTGTGCCTGGAGATACGGCTGCTATTACACACAATGTAGTACTAGACGGCGTAGGTCTCATGACTGCAGGTGTTCCTACTCGATCAGACGTTACATCTGCTATACCACGGCTCTCTATTGGAGCTGAACAAAGACAACACACAGACTTTTCTGAGCGAGATACCTTTGGTCATAACACATGGCATCATGGCTTTGGAGAGTTAGAGTTCTCTGATAGAGCAAAGTTTTTCACGTCTGAAGGTGTACATACACTAGTCCCACATCAGCTTACTCTTGGACCTGCAATTTATACACATCAATTTTCTGCTAATGCAGATGGAAGTAGCTCCGTAACAGATGTAGATGGGACAGTTCGTGCTCACGCAGAGTTTGTAACTAATTCATATTTTCTTATTGAAGGAGATACTGCTGCAAAGAACGCACTGTACTACTGGAATGAGACTCCTGACAAGTGGATTTTACAATCAGCAGCAACAACTGCGATGGACACAGCTAGTGGAAGTGCTTCTCCAAAAGACCTACAAGTATTTGGTAGTGGCACTAACCAGAACTTATATATTGCACAGGGTGAAGCTGTCAATATGGTTAGGTTAAATTCTAACTTATCAACTGCAGCAGATAATGGTGTTCCTGCTAAATTCTTAGCTTCTTTTGCTGGTAAGTTATGGAGAGCAGATAACCTAAATGAGATATATTACTCAGCAGATCCTCATAGTGATGGCAGTGCTACATGGACAGCACCTACTGGCATGAATGATGGTACTGTAGGTGATTCTACTTTTCTTATTAGAGGAATGTGTGTGCATGATAGTGCACTATGGATAGGTAAAGATGACGGCATATACCGTATATATAACTCTTCTACAGCTGCAGCTGAAATCTGGACAGTAGAAAAGGTTATTGATTTAAACCATATGATAAGTGAGTTCAATGGACAAGCTATGATGAGCTTTGGAGGCAACCTTTATTTCACTGTAGATCGCACACTAGGTAAATATGATGGAGCAACTGTACAGTATATAGGCCCGGATAGAGGAGCTAATGCCACTGAGAGTGCCATGCAACTTAAGTCAGTATATGACACAGCATTACCTCAAGATATAAATACAGAGCCGTCCTCTTTTAATTCAGGAATAGTAGGTACCATTAGGTCTATGACAAATGATGGTACTAATATATATGTTGCAGTCG
>TARA_R110000765_G_scaffold43743_6_pt1 | contig 21216 bp, 18 predicted proteins | sample TARA_R110000765 | Tara Oceans TARA_R110000765 (sample SAMEA4398168) | marine metagenome | biome: Polar Biome; feature: [MES] marine water layer (ENVO:01000295) within the mesopelagic zone...; material: water (ENVO:00002006), including particulate matter (ENVO:01000060) such as...... | reverse complement strand
GGGCAAGTAAACTCAACAAACTTGATTTGGTGGCTTTTCAAGCGTCTACACGAGGAGGAAAGCTATTGTGTAGCGTAAAAGGCAATAAGGTTCATATTTCAGGTAAAGCGGTGCAATACCTTGAAGGAAAAATTTCAGTTTAGTGTCCTTTTAAAAAATATAAACTAAAGTTGGTTATAGCGGCATGAATTGCTGCTTAAACCAAGTAATAGTAATTACCTTGGTATTTTTAAACCACGGAGTATACATGATGAATAAACCTGTTAGCATTTCAGACACCCCATATGGTATTGAAGTAGAAGCAGATAAAAAATATTTTTGGTGTGCTTGTGGACAAAGTACAAGCCAACCATTTTGTGATGGCTCACATAAAGGAACTGAATTTACACCCGTTAAATATACCGCAACAGAGTCTAAAAAAATCTATTTTTGCGGCTGTAAGTTAACAGGTAATCAGCCAATATGTGACGGTAGTCATAAAAAGAGTTAACTTTATACAGAACGGTTATTTTTGTCGTTGCGATAATTTTAATGTCTATGTTTTTTGTTATATGAATTGATGTGAGCTGATATCAGTTGAAATAGGTCGTTGATATCTTTCATGAATACGATGAACCTTTACTATTAAGTACTATAAATGAACTTTAAGTTTGCACAAAGTGACATGAACTTTTCATATTTTGGTGGTGGAACTGGGGTTTTAGTTTCTGGCCTTATTTGGTGTATTGCCGGCATTACCGCAATGTTATATTCCAATCAGTCGAGTATGTTGGTGTTGTTTTTTGCTGGTATGTTTATCCACCCATTAGCTTTATTGCTTTCGAAAGTGCTTAAACGATCGGGTAAACATCAACAAAATAATCCTTTAGGCAAACTCGCGCTGGAAAGTACCATTATTTTATTTGTTGGCTTGTTTTTAGCTTTTTTTGTAGCAAAGCTCAAAGTGGAATGGTTTTTCCCGATTATGTTGATGACAATAGGTGTACGTTATTTAATTTTTAATACTTTGTATGGTATTAAGACTTATTGGATCTTAGGTGCAGCGTTAATGTTTAGCGGTATGTTATGTATTTTATTAAATACAAACTTTGTCATTGGCGCATTTATAGGAGGAATTACAGAAGTTATATTTTCACTGGTTATCTTTAAGCAATCCAGCGCATCAACCTTAAAATCAACTGAATACAAAGCGTAAACTATTGCATTATTTTGAAAATAAGCCCACCTAATCCGCTGCTTTTTATCTCATATTACTCGGTACTTCTAATTTTAATGTACTTAAGTGCACATATTTTCCGTAATCTGATTTATTGAGTATGAGGTTTGTAATAGCGTTTTATATGCATTTTCCATGTTCAATCTTACGAGTAACAATCTCACGTAGAATCTCTAAGGTAGTTAATAATTTTATTATCATGCGCTTGGATCTTAACTTCCTGTCTAGGACTGTGAAATCAAACCACTAAAAATACCTTACTATTTCTCTATTTTTTATGATAAATGTGCTTCAGTATCTTGTGTTTGTATTTTCAGGCAAGTACCATGGTGCGCTGCCCAATTTAGCTATTTTGCCATTAATTTGCGGATTTTAAATAAATGATATGATTTAGGGAACTTAGCCCTGATTCAGTTATCAAAACAGCGTTATAGAAGTATTGCTTGAGCGTTACGACCACCATTTCTTAATGTGTCGTAATGAATAAAAATGTGACTTATAAATACAACAAGCAAAATTAAATTTAGAAAGATTCAGATTTGTATCCTCGGGAGTGTTAATGAATCGCAAGATATTTTATTTTTCATTATTAAGTGTTGCAGTTGCTAGCTGCAGTACAGTAAATAATAAACAAGCAGTGGGCGATTTTGAATACGCGAAGCATAAAGAAGTATCGTCGTTAAAAATACCTGCAGGATTAGCTAAGCCTAAAAAAGCTGATACTTACTTTGTTACTGATGAAATAAACCATGAAGGTCCGATTGGATCTGATGTAGATGTTCGCGCACCATCACTTGTATTGCCTGTTGCAGCGTCAACTAGAACAGAAAATACTACATCAGCATCTAAGGTTTGGTTCGATCAAGTACTTGATGATGAAGACTTACGCGCTTTTATTATAAAAGCATTAAAAGGTCAATTAGCATCCGATAATGTTGATTTAACACAAATAGACGAAGATGGTTTTGTTTTCGAATCAGATTGGTATCACAAAGAAGTAGAAGAAGGTTCATGGCTATTTAAAGAGATAACTATCTCGGAAAGTATTAAATATCGCTATTTGCTTGAAAGTAAATCACACGGACGAAGTGTTGCGCTAGTTGTTGAATTACTTGATTATATGAAAACAGATAAAGCTGGCGGCACTAAACGTATTGATATTATTGATCAACAACGTGCTGAAATGAATATGCTTAATGAAGTTATTGCACAAGTAGATTTTCAATACCGATTAAAGCAACAAGAAAACCGTTTATTACGTGCTAATCATAAATTTGTTAGTTTAGGTGAGAACGTTTCTGGCGAATCTGCTTATATTGTTGAAATTGATGAAGATTTATTGTGGTCTAATTTACCGCTGTTTTTTGAAGATCATGGTTTTACCATTAAAGATCTTAACGAATCAACTAAAATTTACTACGTTGATTATGTTAAACCTGAAGTGAGCTTTTGGGATAGCATATGGGGCGAGACTAAGCCTACTTTGGATTTACCTAACGGTAAGTATCAATTTCAGGTAGAAAAAATGGCTGCAAAATCAGTTGTTACTATATTTGATAGTGAAGGTAATACCTTACCAGATGCTACATTAGATAAAATATTTGACGTAATGGAAGCAGGGTTATCATTTAAAGACGCATTTTAATGATTCTTATGATCATCTCTACCGTTAGTATTTAAATAAAAAACTCCGTTAATCGGAGTTTTTTGTTTTATGGGCTAAATCATTTTCCTTGGTAACTGTCGGCATTTTATGAGGTGATTTTTGTGTTCTTGGTATGGTTTCTTTTAAATCGTTTAAACTTTTTTTGCGTAAAGGCGTTTTTGCACTTTTTTGAAAGGTACTTAAATTACCAATTAATACGACTAATGCGATAATGACAATAGTGGGTGCAACCCAAGCTTCAGTTAATATGCTGACCATAATGTAGTACTCCGAATATAGGTAAAAGCCAATTTCATGGTTACTGCTAAGAAGTTGGCTATTTTAAATTATTATTTAGACAATATTTTCACGATAAATTATTTATCGTTATTAAACCTCAGCTATGTTGACGATATAACGTCGATAAAGCTCAGGTAATAACTTCAGCAGCAAAGCTTTCCCCTGAATATCAGCATTTGATAATGCTTTAGCTAAAGTGCTTTCTGTATATAACGCTTGGTATTGTTGAGATAATGGCATGTATGAAAGATGCCAAGGCTCTTGAGCAACACCACCTCGAAACTTATCATAGGGTAAAAAGAAGCCAAACTCTTTTGCATGCTCTGCAAGCCATACACTTAAAGGATAAAAGTGCCCGGAAGCTTGATATTCCCAGGGCTCTAGTGCTAAAGATTGTCCTTGCGGTAATAAGTTTTTTGCATAAACATCAATATCACAACCCCAATGGTGACGACTGCCACCAGGTAATGCAGAGAATAGCATAATAGCGTGTATTTTTTCTCGTTCACTGAGTTGATCAACCGCTAATATTTCATTCGCGTCATTTTTTATTGCTGTAACACCAGAAAACTTATTTTGCCAAATTGACAGTTGCCTATCAAAGCTGCGAAAACCACTGGCTATTGCAAGCTCAATACCTGCGGTTTTAGCCGCGAGTTTTAGTTGTTCGAATGCTGACAACATTTCATGATGTATGCCGATATTGCTAGTTAACCAGTGAATATGATGTTCAGTTTTACCTGTTAATATTAACTCAAGCTCACTCATTTTAGGCATGGTCGGTTAATGCATTGATCAAGGTTTGATAGTAAACGTCAGTTAACAAAATTAGATCCTGAACCGCTACACTTTCATTAACTTGATGAATCGTAGCATTACAAGGACCAAGCTCGATAACTTGTGCGCCTGTTGGTGCAATAAACCTTCCGTCTGATGTACCGCCACTGGTGGAGAGTTCTGGTGTGATTTTACAGCATGTTTCAATAGCTTGAACGACAGAATCAACCAGTGTACTTGGCTCAGTAATAAAAGGTTGGCCGTTAAATACCCATTTAATGTCAAAATTAAGTTGATGCTGGTTTAGTAATGCCTCAACTTTATCAACAATCATGTCTGCTGTTAATTCCGTACTATAGCGTAAATTAAAGAGTGCAGTTAAATGACCCGGGACTACATTTGTTGCGCCAGTACCTGATTGTATATTCGATAATTGAAAGCTCGTAGGGGGAAAATATTCATTACCATTATCCCAATGTTGCTTACTCAATGCATCTAATGCAGGCATGGCTTTATGAATAGGATTTATAACGTGTTCAGGGTAGGCCACATGTCCTTGTTTACCACGAATGGTTAATTCACCTGATATTGATCCCCGCCTGCCATTTTTAACAACGTCACCCAATTTACTGGTACTAGAAGGTTCACCAACGATACAGTAATCAATCTTTTCATTTCGCGCTTCAAGCGTATCTATAACACGGGTGGTACCGTTGATAAATGGACCTTCTTCATCACTGGTGATCAAAAATGCAATTGAACCTTTATGATCAGGGTAGTCAGTAACAAAACGTTCTGTAGCGACAATCATTGCGGCTAAACTTCCTTTCATATCTGCAGCACCACGGCCATAAAGCATGCCGTCAGCGATAACAGGATCAAAAGGTGGTGTATGCCAGCTGTCTAAATTGCCTGCAGGTACAACATCGGTGTGGCCAGCAAAGCAAAATACAGGGCCTGTGTTACCACGTCGAGACCACAAATTGGTGGTATCTTCAAATACCATGCTTTCATTATTAAAACCTAACTTGGCTAATCGCTGAGACATGAGTTGCTGACAACCAAAATCTTCTGGGGTAACAGAAGGGCGTTCGATCAACGCTTGCGCTAATGAGATGGTGGTATTATTGTGTTTTATCATGAGAGCACCGTATTACGAGCAAAAAGTTTCTTGATATTGGCTGTCTTTGAAGCCGACTAAAAATGCTTGGTTATGCTTAATGAGCGGGCGCTTAACTAACGTAGGTTGCGCTAATATATTTTCAATCATAACTTCCTCAGTGAGGTTGTTTTTAATCTCATCAGAGAGGTTACGAAATGTAGTGCTGCGCTTATTTAACAGGGTTGTTAAATCTGCCAACGTTATAAACTCTTGTAACAACTCAGAACTTAAACCGTCGGTTTTAAAGTCGTGAAATTGATATGGGATATTTTCTTGCTCTAACCATTTTTTTGCTTTTTTTACGCTATCGCAGTTTTTAATGCCATAAAGTATTGTCATTTTATTTCCTGATTATATTACTTGATAATTATGTTTTATAAGTGCGTCAGTTGCAGCTTCAACGTTGTTTGATTTTACTAAAATGTAGTCAGTATCAAAAGTTGAAATTGTAAAAATACTGATTTTCTCGTTAGCCAAAACAGTTGATATATTTGACATAATACCTGTCAAACTAAAATCTAATGGACCAACTACTTCCAATGCTTGCCAACCGGGTTCTGTTTCTTCACTGTCAATTTCTATGTGTTCGGGTAATACAATCGATATCTCATCATAAGTTTTAGCTAGAAAAAATATAGGTGCAGTAAATACAGCATCAGGGATCGAGCTTTCACGTTGCAAACTGTGAATTGTAAACGTTTCAGTTAAGCGGCGCAGTGTCAAATTGCTCATAAATATACTTTTGATTATGTAAATACTCGTATCATCACTATAACGCTTAATACACACGATCTCTAGCGGTTATAATAGCGTTGAGATCGACTCACTGCGCTTGTATATCTATTTGATTAACTGGTTAACCTGTACTTAGTCCTCATTAAACTGATTATTGAAGTCAAGTCATTATATTTAGATATCTAAAGCAAGATATAAAGTGAATTAAATGCGTTATTTTTAATGCTTTGTAATTAATGATATCCACATAAGCTGTGGGTATCATTGTGTACAACTATTGTTTAACTACTTAGTGCATTGTTTTAAAAGAATTTTATTGTACTGGTTAAAAAGTGACAGCTGTGATTTTAAAAGAAAAATTTTAGATAAGTTATTAAAATATCGAACTTGTCATCAAAGTATTAAAAGATCGTGCAATTAACATGGTAGATCATACTAATAACCTACAATTTAACCAGAAGAGTTCAAAGATGCATGAATTGTAATCAATTTATTCTTTTGATTTATAACTTTTACTAACATACTAATAAAATAGTTAAAAGCCATTTATGACTAGATGTTTGATATCAATATAAACTTAATATAGAGCGTGGTTAACTGGTGCTAGTCGACTCATACGTGTTCAGAAATGTGCACTATTAAATACATGATTTAACCTCACTATTATCAAATAATATTGACCACTAATCCTAATTTTCATTGGCTTGAGTTGTATTTTGGTAACAACTTTGTGCTATCTTTTAATTAACCTCTAATGTAGTGTGTGGTGTATGAAACTATCTTTTTTAGAAATTATATTGCTTGGTCGAAAATACATTAATTTGTGGCCAACGCGCACAGAACTTGGTGAGTATTTTGCTGACTATCAAGCGGTTAAAGTTAGCCGTTTGGTTTGTAAAATAATGCCAGGGTTAGCGTTGTTTTGTTTTATTATGCAATTGTATTTTGGTTCTTGGTCTGTTTTACCCCAAGCACTTCTATACAGTTTATGTATTTTGAGTTTTCCATTACAAGCTTTGATATTTATGGGCATTAAAGCCGATAAATTTTTACCGCCAGGTTTGGCTAGTTGGTATAAGGAAAGTGTAGCGCGTGTAAATCAAAGTGGTGGCGATCTCAAGCTATCTACGCAACGTCCTCGCTACTTAGACCTGGCTCAGTTATTGAATTTAACTTTTCAAAATCGTTACAAAATGACTTAAGAATATGCTTGTGTAAACAGCGTTTTCATTTTCAATAGTAAGGCGATACCTTGATTGGGTATCGCCTTTTTTATTTTTTAATTTTAATTAATCTGATTTTTGATAAAGGCGAATTAGAAAGTCTGCCTGACAAGTAAAATTATCTTGATTTAATAAGTGCTGTTTTACTTTTTCACTGGCCTTAAATGCAAAGGGTGTCATAGACAATAAATTTAATGTGTCTTGACCCGTTTTTAAGTGCATTTGATAAGTGATATTCTCTTGGTGTACCAGTGTTAAATTTTCAATGGGTAACTTTTCAATATCATGCTCTTTAGCATCATCATAAATTTGCTGTTTTAATTGCATTAAATGTTGCTTAGCCGGTGTAACGGTTAACAAAAATCCACCAGGTGATAACACGCGCGTAAATTCATTTTCTAAAATCGGTGCATATACCGATACTATCCAAGAGAACAAACTGTCTGCAAAAGGTAGCTTAGATAATGTCGCGACGCTAAAGTGACAATTTTTATACTTTTTACCGGCTTTTTTTATCGCTTCTTTGGCGATATCAACACCGTAAACCGTATTTTCAGCATTTTTATGTTGATGAGTATAAAACCCTTCTCCACAACCTGCATCAAGAACAATTGCCGGCTTATTGGCATCTGCAGGCATTTTTTCATGATATAAAGCGAGTAATCTATTCATTAGTGGCTGATAGTAGCCTTGCTCTAAAAATGCCCGTCGAGCATTTACCATTGCCTTGTTATCACCCGGATTTTTTGAATGCTTAAATTGTACCGGTAGCAAATTTAAATAGTTCTCTTTTGCACAATCAAAGCTATGGTTATTTTCACAGCGAAATACCGCAGCTTGATTTAGCAGGGGTAAACTACATAACGGGCAAGCATAATGAGTTGGAGTCATAGTTATCATTAAATTAAAGCTTTTTATTGACTAAATGTAGACCAAATAGGCGCATGATCAGAAGGTTTTTCTATCCCTCTAAGCTCATAATCAACATCTGACTCTATACAACGCTCGGCAAGATTTTTAGTGGCGAGCACAACGTCAATACGCAGTCCGCGATTATCATCAAAGCCGCGAGAGCGATAATCAAACCACGAATATCTTTCTTCACGAGTTGGGTGTAATGCCCTAAAAGTATCGGTAAAACCCCAGTTCATCAAGGTAGATAACCATTGTCTTTCTTCAGGTTGAAAGCTACATTTTCCAGTTTTCAACCAGCGTTTTTTATTAGGCTCTCCAATACCTATGTCTAAATCGGTCGGAGAAATATTAATATCACCCATAATTACAACGTTTTCATCAGGCGTATGGTGTTCATTTAAGTATTGCATTAAATCTTTATAAAACTGACGCTTATAAGGGTACTTTGTTTCATGTGCAATATTATCACCTTGGGGGAAGTAACCATTTAATACCGTTACTTTTTCATCATTTTCATCAGTTGTTTGCACCATGATCATGCGTTTTTGAGCATCATCATCATCAGTAGGAAAACCTTTAATAACAATGTCGGCTGATTTCTTACACAGCATAGCAACACCATAATGTGCCTTTTGGCCATGAAAATACACGTGATAGCCCATTGCTTCAACATCAGCTAGTGGGAAAGCTTCATCGTGAACTTTAATTTCCTGTAAGCCAATAATATCGGGTTGATGCTTGTCTATAATCGCCTGTAGTTGATGTAAACGTGCACGCAGGCCATTAATATTAAAAGAGATGATTTTCATTTTGACACTCAATAATTATTTTTCGCTCATGCTACCAGAAGTTGGACATTATCAGTAGTGATATCGAGATGAAATTCAGTGAAGAATAATACTGTTTAAGGTATGCATGCCTTTATAATTAGGCACATTCAACGTACATTTCTTATGGTTGTGAAACACTTAAATTAGTGGAATACACTTTATTTTAATAACATTTATATTATCGCGTGATCTCCACTTTTTACTCTACAATAATCCCTCCTTAGTTTGAGCTATGGAAATACTTTGTTACTTAATTGTTAATCTAATGTTTAGCTAAATTATTTTTACCTCTGTTGTAGACTGCTACATTGCGCTATATTTGAATGATGTTAGTTATCCGCCTGAAGCTTATTACTCGTGCATTTACGAGATGTTTTTTTTAGTATATTTAAGGCTTTGTTGTTGGTAGTTTAAAAAACATAAAATATAACAAGAAGTTAAAATAAAAAAAGAGGGATTGGAAATGCAAAGACGTGATTTTATTAAACTTACTGGCGTTGGTGCTGGTGGGTTAATGTTGCCGATGTCTGGCTTAGCGGTATCGGCAGATCAATTGCTAGATAAACCTATGGATGTCGCTTATAAGAAAAAACTGGCTGACATTGCTTTAAATGCTGCAAAAGCAAAGGGTGCTTCTTATGCTGATGCGCGCATTGGCCGTTATCTCAATCAGTTTGTTACGACACAAGAGACTCGCGTTGATAACATTGTTAATACTGAATCGGCAGGTATAGGTATTCGTGTAATTGCCAATGGTACTTGGGGTTTCGCATCTACTTCAAATATGACTCCAGATAGTGTCGCTAAAACTGCAGAAAAAGCAGTGACTGTTGCCATGGCTAATTCAAAATTCCAAACGGTTCCAGTGCAACTTGCACCGGTAAAAGGTGTTGGTGATGTTAGCTGGAATACCCCCATTAAAAAGAATGCTCTCGAAATTCCAATTAAAGATAAAGTTGATTTGTTGCTGTCGGTAAATGATGCCGCTATGTCCAACGGGGCTAACTATATTACTTCTATTTTGTTTTTAGTGAATGAACAAAAATACTTTGCTTCTACCGATGGTTCTTACATAGATCAAGACGTACATCGATTATGGGCACCATTTTTTGCTACAGCGGTTGGTAAAGAAGGCTTTAAGCAACGCACTGGTTTGGGTAATCCTGTGGGCATGGGCTTTGAGTACTTAGATGGTAAAGAAGAAGACAAAGTACGCATATTAGGTGCTAACGTTGGTTATAAAAACTCTTACGATATGCTTGAAGATGCAACTGCAGCAGGTAAACAACTGCAAGCTAAGTTAAAAGCTAAATCAGTTGAACCTGGTAAATATGACTTAGTATTAGATCCTGCCCACTTAATGCTAACTATTCATGAGTCTGTAGGACATCCATTAGAGCTTGACCGAGTATTAGGTTATGAAGCTAACTTCGCAGGCACCAGTTTTGCAACTTTAGATAAATGGAAGAGTGGTAAATTTAATTATGGCTCTGATATTGTTAATTTATTTGCCGATAAAACCCAACCATACTCATTAGGTAATGTTGGCTATGATGACGAAGGTGTTAAAACAAAAGAGTGGGATTTAGTTAAAGACGGCACTTTGGTTAACTATCAAGCCATTCGTGATCAAGTGCATATGATTGATCAAAAAGAATCTCACGGTTGTTGTTATTCACAAAGTTGGCGTGATGTTCAATTTCAACGTATGCCTAATGTTTCCTTAAAACCAAATGATAAAGATTTATCAGCTGACGATGTTATAAAAGACGTTGAAAATGGTATTTATATTGCTGGTCGTGGTTCATTTTCGATTGACCAACAGCGTTATAACTTTCAATTTGGAGGTCAATTATTTTTTGAAATCAAGAACGGTAAAATTACTGAGCAGATTGAAGATGTTGCTTATCAATCAAATACCCAACAGTTTTGGAATAGCTGTACACAAATGGCGGGTAAATCTGATTATCGCATAGGCGGGTCATTTTTTGATGGTAAAGGTCAGCCTTCTCAAGTTAGTGCAGTTTCTCACGGTTGTCCAACAACAAGATTTAATAATATCAACGTGATAAATACCGCTCGTAAGGTTTAATTTTACCTATATTTGACGATAAAAATAAAGAATAAAAGGAAGCATAGCGTCATGACAATTTTAACAGAACAACACGCGAAAGAGTTATTAAAAAAGGTACTTTCATTTTCAAAAGCCGATGAATGTGAGTGTAACTTAGGTGGAGAAGACGGTGGCAATATTCGCACCGCGCGTAATACAGTTTCTACCTCAGGTGAGCAAAGTGATTTAACCTTGTCTGTACAGTCAACATTTGGCAAGAAAACAGGTGTGGCAACCATTAATGAATTTGACGATGCATCATTAATGAAAGTGGTTAAACGCTCTGAGGAGTTAGCCAAATTAGCGCCTGAAAATCCAGAAAATATGCCATTGTTTGGTAAGCAAAAATATAATCAACCTCAAAGCGCTTTTGACTCAACCACGAATATAACGCCAGATGATAGAGCCCAAGCAGCTGAAAATAGCATTAAGCCTTCTAAAGCTAATAAATTGGTTTCTTCAGGGTTCTTGCAAGATTCAACGACCTTTGTTGCTATTATGAACAGTAAAGGGTTGTTTGCTTATAATCAGGCGACTAATGTTGATTTTACAGTCACTACTCGTACTGAAGATGGCAAAGGCTCGGGTTGGGTTACTCGTGATTATAGTGACTTTAAAAAATTAAATACTAAAGAAGCTTCACAAGTGGCGATTGAAAAGTCCATTGGTTCGTCTGGCGCCAAAGAATTAGAGCCGGGTAAATATACGGTCATATTAGAGCCTGCCGCTAGCGTACAATTACTGAATAACATGTTTGGCAGTATGAACCAGCGAGCTGCGGATGAAGGCCGAAGTTTTTTAAGTAAGAAACAAGAAGATGGCAAAGAGGGTGGACCTACTAACCGTTTAGGCGAAAAACTTTTTGATGAACGTGTACATATCTACTCGGATCCTATGAATTCTGAAGCACCAACAGCACCTTTTGCTGGTGATGGTCATAGTGTTGGGAAAACAGACTGGATAAAGGATGGCAAAATAGTCAATATGCCAAACTCTCCTTATTGGGCGAGTAAAACAGGCGTAGAATATGCACCTACCGCATACACAGGCTCTGGCTTGTTTGGTGGTCCGGCACAAATTATTATGGCTGGTGGTAATGACACACTCGAAGATATGATCAAAGACACTCGTCGTGGCATTCTTGTTACTCGCCTTTGGTACATTCGAGCGTTAGATCCGCAAACTTTGCTATATACAGGTCTAACACGTGACGGCACTTTTTATATTGAAAATGGCAAGATTAAATATCCAATTAAAAACTTCCGTTTCAACGAAAGCCCAATTGTTATGCTTAATAATATTGAAGCACTTGGTAAGCCGCAACGTATTAATGGCAGTATGATTCCGCCAATGAAAATACGTGATTTCACCTTCAGCAGTTTGTCAGACGCTGTTTAGTAAATAAATAGGATCAAAAAGAAGAACTTAAATAAGGGTAAACGCGTTATATTTGTTTACCCTTAACTTTTTCTTGTGTTTATATGAATCGACGTAATTTTATTCGTACCATTTCGCTATTTTCAGTAGGCACATTTGCTTTACCGTTTTTACGACTGAGTGCACAAGAGCAAATAGACTTCTTTTTTACACGTTTGAGCTATGAGTCAGGCGATTGGGAAGTTGACGAAAGAATGCCTGCCAACGTACTTAACTCATTAATCGAATACACCAGTTTACGGGTCGATATTAAAGAGCGAATACTGCCTTTATCTGATCCACAAATGCTTGCAGCGCCATTTTGCTATCTAGCTGGCCATCGGCTAGTGCAATTTAATAGAGAAGAAAAACAAAACTTTCAACGCTATGTTGAAAATGGTGGTTTTGTATTTGTTGATGACTGTAATCATGATATTGATGGCATGTTTGCTCGCAGCTTTGAACGACAAATGCGTGAAATATTTGGCGAGCAAGCGTTAAAGAAAATTCCTAATGACCACGCCATATATTCTTCATTTTTTAAGTTCGAAGGCCCGCCTAGAACTTCAATTGAGCTGAATGGCTGGGGCGATGATTTGGTGCACAACTACTTAAAAGCAATCGAAGTTAATGGCCGAATTGCCGTGCTATATAGTAATAAAGACTTAGGTTGTGAATGGGATTATGACTTTCGTAATAAACGTTGGTTAAAAGTCGATAATACTCGCTTTGCGGTCAATATTGTTATGTATGCAATGAATAGCTAGCGAGTCGTTTACATATTTATAAATGGAATATACATGCAAGAACAACAGATAACCGAGTTACTAGGCAAATTGAATCAAGTTAGCAATGAAATAGCGAAAGTTATTGTTGGCCAACAAAGTGTGATTGATGAGCTATTAATTAGCATATTGGCTGGCGGACATTGTTTACTTGAAGGTGTACCAGGTTTAGCTAAAACCTTGATGGTAAGTTCATTAGCAAAAACATTAGCGCTAAATTTCAATCGCGTGCAATTTACACCAGATTTAATGCCCAGTGACATTATTGGCACTGAGATATTAGAAACGGATCATGATAGTGGCGAGCGTTTTTTTAAATTTCAGCAAGGGCCGGTATTTACGCATATTTTATTGGCGGATGAAATTAACCGTACACCACCAAAAACACAAGCTGCGTTATTAGAAGCAATGCAAGAGCGCCGCATAAGCTATGCAGGAACAACTTACGATTTACCTAAACCTTTTTTTGTTTTAGCAACGCAAAATCCTGTTGAACAAGCCGGTACTTATCCATTACCTGAAGCGCAATTAGATCGATTTTTAATGTTTGTCCGCGTAGGTTACCCATCAGAAAAAGAAGAGATTGAAATTCTTAAACGAACTACGGGTAATAACCACAGTGAATTGACTGAAGTGCTAACGGCTGAAGATATTATCGCATTACAAAACCTGGTACGTAATGTCACCGTGTCTGATGAGTTACTATCTTATGCTGCAAATTTAGCACGAGCAACAAGACCTGTAAGTTCAATTGAAGCGAAAGAAAAAACATCGGAACAATTAAAAGAACACTGCCAAAGTGTTGTCGAACATGTACGTTGGGGAGCAGGCCCTAGAGCTGGGCAGGCGTTAATTTTATGTGCAAAAGCAAAAGCATTAATGGCGGGACGTTATGCCATCACCATTGCTGATATTCAGTTTGTTGCGCCAGCGGTATTAAGGCATCGAATTCTAGTTAATTTTCAGGCCGAGGCTTTAAATATTACTCCTGATAATGTTATTGAGGATTTATTAGCCTTTGTTACTTTGCCAACCAGTCCCTTGCAGTAAATCAGGTAACGCACGTGCAACAGCCATATTTTGATGCCAAAACTTTATTAAGAGTTAAAGATCTACCTTTAGCAATTAAAACCTTAGCGCAAGGGTTTTTACATGGCAGTCATGCAAGTCTTCAACGCGGAGTTGGTATTGAGTTTAGCCAGTTTAGAGCTTATGAACCTGGTGATGAACTCAGTAAAATAGACTGGAAATTATTTGCTCGCTCAGATAAATACTTTGTTCGAGAAGCAGAGCGAGAAAGCAATGTGAATGTTTGGATCGTACTCGATTGTAGCGAATCTATGTTACAACAGTCTTTTGCCAGTACTGCTCAAATCCCTGAAAAAGATTCAGTTATAGGCCAATGGAATAAATTGAACTATGGCCGATATTTAGCGGCAACAATCAGCTATTTAGCTCAAAAGCAGGGTGATAGTGTTGGCTTATTAGCGCTTTCTGGCAAAAGCCATCAACAAGTTGCTGCATTGCCGGGTGAACGTCACTGGCAAAAAATATTACTCAGCTTAACGCAATTAGAAGCCAGTGGTGCGATGCCAAATACTCAAATGATTTTGAGTCAATTAAGTACCGTACGTAAAAATGGCTTAGTGATAGTTATTAGTGATTTTCATCAGGTTAATAAAGAGTTATTAACGTTAACGTCAAAACTGACGAATAGGCATACCGATGTGGTTGCTTTTCATCTAGACAGTAATGATGAAATTAACTTTCCTTATCAGGGTATGATTAATTTTCAAGACCTAGAGACTCATGAATACCGTCAGGTGTCAGCGAAAGAAGTGCGTACGAGTTACCTTAAAAATAAGCAACATTACGATGAAACATTAAAAGCGCAATTAGCACAGCAAAATATTCAATATTTTCACGCTAATATTGATCAAGCCTTAGATCAAGCTTTAGTCGATTTTCTCAGTGTAAGAAATAGTAATCATGGGCGCAAAACATGAGTTACTTTCCTGATGTGATGATTCAAAATCCATTAGCTTTTATAGCGTTATTGGCCTTAATAGTGCCACTAGTGTTGCATTTGATCAGTAAAAGCCAACCAAAGCAGGTTAAATTTGCCAATATTGCTTTAATCGATTCACTGCAACCCAAAAGTATGCGACAAATTCGTCTTACTGAAGCTTGGTTATTGTTATTACGACTTTTGTTATTGATTTGTTCAGTATTACTTTTAGCGGATCTTTTTTTAACTAAAGCTTTGATAAAGAATGATGAAGTGCATGTTGTTACTGCTGATTGGTTGAACCAAAGCAATGACACACAAAGACAGCAGTTAATCGATAATAGTTTAAATCAACCTATCTATCTTTTAGCCGGTAATACTGAGTTAATTACCGATAAGGAAGTAGTGGAATGGCAACAACAGCTTAATGTCATCCAGCATCAAAATACGCTAAAAAATCTAACCTCCTTTAGTCAATTATTAGCAGCTGAAACGCGGATTAAACTTTTTGTTACTGACCGCGCGGCTCAATACAAACTTAACGATATAAAGCCTCAGATTACGATAGCCAACTCCGTTGATTGGCAAATTCAAAACCTTGCTTCTAACCGTGATGAACAATATCCACATGCGATGAACGTTGTTATTATTTATGATGAGGACAGGTATGGCGATCTTAAATACTTTCAGCAAGCTTTTGCATTAATAAAACAACAAGTAGCCCCAGCATTAAAGTTGTCATCCTTTGATCAAAAAACGTTTAAAAATACTGAGCATTATCAGCAAATTTTACGTACTCCCCCGGATTGGCTATTTTATTTAAGTACAACAGATCTTGATCAAGAAACTGTTAAGGTCTTGTCAACCAGCTCAAATCTATTTGTTGATGCGCAACAGTCAAATGAAAATACCTTATTCTCAAATGCGAATGCCATAAGCATTAATAAAAGTAATGCTGCTTTACTTTATCCTGAAGCTTTATTTTATCAGCGTGGTACACCGCTAAATATCGGCGAACAATTGAGTGAAGTTGGCACCATAAAAAATACAGAAATACTTTGGCAATTGACTCAACCCAACGGCATCAGTTTACCTATGTTAACTAAATCGAGCATTGTCTATCAAAGCGCAAAGCGTGAAAGTATTGTTTACCAGTTATATTCGAGGTTTACATCCTCTTGGAGTAACTTACTATTGTTGAAGCAATTTCCGTTGTTTTTACAAGACTTGTTATTTCAACAATGGCAAGAACACACTTTTGAGAATAAGCAAACGCTGTTGCATGATCAAATTAGCCAACGAGTTAAAACACTGAGTAGTATTGAACAAGCCAGTCTAGGGCCAAGCAGTATTGAAAAAGGGCGTTTTAATTTTAAACATGTTAAAGACCTAGCCGTTACTCAGCAAAGGAATGAGAGCTATTGGACTGAAATATTAACTTTTTTATTGATATTACTGTGGACTATTGAGCGAATCGTTAGTGAAATTTATCGTTCTAAATCAAAAACGAAATCATTAGATCAGGTTGATGCTTAATGACGAGCGAAAAGGATATTCAATCAGAAAGTAATCTCAGCTTTTCAGGCGAAGATAAACGACAAATAAATATAAGCCGTTTAAATCAGCTTCTAGCGCATTGGCGGCGTAAATACCTGCAACAGCAACTGTTACTTTTTATGCCGATATTGTGCGTATTGATCATCACGCTTTTATTTACCTTAATAAGTTTTAATTTTTTCAGTGTTGAGTATGCATCGCTCGTATGTTTACTGGCATTAGTTTTAAGCCTAGTGATTAAGCTGGCAACAATAATTCGAAATAAACAGTACGCGAGTATTACATTAAAAAACCTTATTACTCATCTAAATAGTCAGTTTGAAGAGCTTGAGCAAAGTACACAGTTATTATTAGTTGACCAAGACAAACTCTCTGTTTTAGAAAAACTGCAACAGAATAAAGTGCTAGATCGTTTAGCCGAAATTTTGCAGCAACAAGCAGAAGTGAAAAATAACCAATTGTCGCCAGATTTTGCCAAACAAGAGTTTATATACTCAAGTGTTTTACTTTTTATCTTGCTGATTGTTTTTATTATTTCGTATCAGTTTAATTTGGCTGATAAAATTATCTCAGCGTTTCAACCTGCTACTCAAAGTACTGATACCGCTAATAATAAGATTGAAAGTAAGCCCAATGATACGGTGATTAAAATTATAGCTAAACAAGTCACCATCATGCCACCAAGCTATAGTTTATCGACAGGTCAGGCCGCTAAATTGATATCAGAGTCACTTGATATCAATACTTTGGTGGGCAGTAAAGTACGTTGGAGATTAAATTTTTCCGTACCTAAGACAGACTACTTTCTTGTTTTATCTAATAGTGAACGTCATCAATTAATCAAGCAAGACGATGGTTCACATCAGATTGAATTAATATTACGCAAAAGCATGGTTTATCATATAGCAGCTAAGCATGTTGAGTCGAAAATTATCGACAGTATTTCAGGTATTCATCGTATGAGTTTAACGCCTGATTATGCGCCTAAAATTCGTTTTATTAATCCAAAAAGTACAGTGACAGAATATGGAAAAAATACGCTTCCTAATCTAACCGCCGAAGTTCAAATATCAGATGATTTTTCGATTACCGACGTTCACATAAAGGCTTCAATAGCAAAAGGCTCAGGTGAAGGGGTTAAATTTAGAGATCAAATCTATGCCTTCGACAGTGATGAACTTGTTGATGGTAAAAGGCACTACTATAAAAAATGGTCGATAGCAGAGTTAGCTATGGAACCTGGTGACGAGCTTTATTTTAGTATTGTGGCAACGGATAATCGTGAACCTGATTTTCAGCAAACCCGTTCAACAACAAAAATTATACGTTGGTTAGAAGAGGAGCAAAGTGGTATTAATGCCGACGGAATACTGATTGATTTTATGCCCGAATATTTCAAAAGTCAGCGACAAATTATTATTGAAACCATAGAATTAATAGAAGATAAAACTGATCTTGAGCCTACGAGTTTTAATGAAAAGTCAGAATTATTAGGGGTAGCACAGAGTGCGCTTAAAGAAAAATATGGTCAATACCTCGGTGATGAAGTTGAAGGGGATAAAAATAACAAGGTAAGCCTTGATGAAGCTCATGATACTGCTGAGCATAAACCTGAAATTAAGATACATGACGAACAAGGTGGCAGTGTTAATGCGGTAATTTCGTCGAATCAAGCAGAGCATCATGAAGACATTTTGGGGCACTTACATGAAAGTGAGGGAGGAAATAACACTCGTGGTATCCAAGCTTCAGGTCGCATGGAACTGATAAATCAATATGGCCATAATCATGAAGATAGTGATGTGGGTGTAATGACAAATCGAGACCCTCGCGCGTTGATGAAACAAAGTTTATCCCATATGTGGCAAGCAGAACTACACTTAATGTTGTCTGAGCCTTCACTTGCCTTACCTTTTGAACAACAGGCGCTTAAGTTATTAAATTTAGCCAGAAAAGCTGAGAGAATTTATGTAAAACGTTTAGGTTTTGAGCCGCCACCCGTAACAGAGCAACGTCGATATCAAGGCGACCAAACAGACATTTTAGCCAACTCGGTACAAGTTTCGCGTTTTATGCCTGAGCAGCTATCAAATCAAACTTTATTCGCATTCCGACAGTTTTTACAATTACTGAATGCCTATAACCAACCGCTTATCTCTTCGAAGCCTGTGTCTCAAACAATGACATTATCAAACGATAATGTCATTAATGAATCACAGAATTTCAAGGCGAATGTGGCGCTATCTGTAGATGAATTAGCGCTAGCTGAATTAACTAAATTAGGAATCGAAGAGCTTATAGATGAAAGACCAGCCTTAGTGGAGTTGCTAGTGGTGATTGAGAAAATATTGCTTGAACGGCGACTGAGTTTGTCACAATGTGCTGGTTGTATTGAATTATTATCCGGAAAGCTTGAGCAATTACTACCAAGCCCAACCTCCAGCCCTAACAGTAAACCACAAGACTTTAATGTCCATCAATCTATGGTTGAAAACTATAGCCAATTTTTAACGGGTGATTTGTGATTACTTCAGTTGTAAGCATTGCTATAGGCAATTACCGTTTAACGCTAGATAGCTCATTACACTGGGCCATTCTACTATTAGCATTATTCGGTTTAGTGATTAGCTGTGTGATAATTTTTCGACGCTTTAAAAGTGATAGTAATACTATTTCAAATAAAAAAAATGCTTTTATAAATAGCAAAAGTATTCATGTATCAATGTTGATTTTTGGCAATATTATTGCTTTTATCAGTATGCTGATTTTTCTTTTACCTTTTGAGATGAAAGTACAAGCATCAACTTATGATGTGTTACTAACTCATGGTTTTAAAAAATCAGCAAAAAATGAAAATTTCAATATTCAAGGTATGGACAGTATTAACATCACGCAGGCACTAAAATCTGCCCAGCGGATATGGCTGTTATTAGATTCCGAAGAAAGTACCGCTGACAATCAGTCATTAAAGGAATGGTTAGCTAAAAACTATTCAGACAAAGTTGTAGTTATTAGCTCAACTCAAGACCTAACCAATGTTTGGGAAATGGTTAGCATTAATCAATCTAAAGGGTATAACGAACGCTATAACGTTCCGACATTAATACAAATATTTGGTGATGGGCTAAGTAAAATACAGTGGCAATATCTTGAGACTTTTAACCAAGTTAATAGTGATGTTTCTCACACCCAGATACTTGAAGCTGGAGCTGAAACACCTACGCCTTTAAAAACAGACGCAGCCAAGAAACCCTCTACCAAATTTAAGTTTTATGTGAGTAATCCAATCACAGGGTTAAGTTATTTGCACTGGCCGAAACAGTTAATTTTAGGGCAAGCATTAACGGTAACAGGGCAGTTTCAACATTCTTTAGATATTAATAGTCAGTTTGAGCTGAGTTTAGTGAGCAATGACCGTATTCAAGACAGTGTGATTGTTCAGCCGAATGACGTTTTTTCATTAACAACTACCAGTAAAATATCAGGCTTATTTAATTATCAACTTATTGTAAAAGAGTTACCAAACAAAAGTGCGACGGCAAAACAACTTTTTACCGTAAGTGAAGATATTGCTTTTAGCGTTGTTATGGGTAACCAACCCCGTGTATTGATTAAGCAATCAGCACCGTCATTTGAAACTAGGCGGTTGAAGCAATGGTTGAGTGAGGCTGGCAGCCAAGTACGTGTTATAAGCCAAATAAGTAAAAGTAAATGGTCGTATCAGAGAGTAAATTCAGTTCAAAAAATAACAGAAAATCAATCTAACGACTTAACTGGCATATTATTAGAAAGCTATGATCTCCTGATTATCGACAGCAGAATGCTGCTTTCGTTGCCGACAATGGAAGTTGAGGCAATATATAATGCAATCAAAGATGGATTAGGGGTATTAATTAATGCGGATAGTACACTATTAACAGCTGAAAATAGCCAATTTGATAAGCTCAATAGGTTACTGAACTTGTTTGAGTTAGCCTCTGTAGATGTCAATAACAACCAGGTTTTAGCTTATTGGCCAGAACAACCTAAATTAGCTAAAAGTGACGTTATATCCGCTCAATCGGTCTCAATTAATATAAATGCCAAGCAGGGACGAACTATTGTTGAGTCAGGTAATGGTCAGGCATTAGTTGCTAAACAATCATTGGGTTTAGGGTCTGTGGCACTGACGGTACTTAATGAAACTTATCAATGGTCATCACAAATCAGCCCTGCGTACTATAGCGCTTATTGGCAGTATTTATTATTGAACATATCTAGAGGTGAACAAAACACCCGATGGGTAATGCCTTCAACAAACGTGTATGCAAAGGTTGATCAGCATCACAATATTTGTTTAATGTCATCACTAGAAAAGGTGGTTGTTGCTCAGTTGTCGCTAACGGCATATCCGCTTTTAAACAATCAACAGTGTGGACAATTTTTAGCTAGCCAAGCAGGTTGGTATTCATTTAAAGCCTTAAATGATCAACAGTCAAAACTTTCTGAGCAAGCTCGCTACTTTTATGACCAGGACGCTTTTCCAGCTTGGCAG
>TARA_R110000765_G_scaffold120234_1_pt1 | contig 21303 bp, 20 predicted proteins | sample TARA_R110000765 | Tara Oceans TARA_R110000765 (sample SAMEA4398168) | marine metagenome | biome: Polar Biome; feature: [MES] marine water layer (ENVO:01000295) within the mesopelagic zone...; material: water (ENVO:00002006), including particulate matter (ENVO:01000060) such... | reverse complement strand
ATATTACTGAAGATCAAAAAAAGAAAATGATCTTAATAACCTACGACGGGACTAGTACTATGCAGCCTGAGCTTACTCCTGATCAGTATACTACAGTTAAGGAAATAATTGAAAATCAGGTAGGAATTCAATTAGGATATAGCGTAACTAAGACTGCTGGATGGAAACCAGATAAGCCAGAGAAGCCAGAGAAGCCAACACCTAAAACATTTAATCTGTACAAAAATATGTCTGAAGCTTACGAGAAAGCTATTAAAGGTGATTTAGACGATTTAAATGATTTGAGTCAGGGTAAATTAATTTTTAAGAAAAATCCTGATGGGACTATAACGGCATACGATTCAAAGGGGCTGGGTGTTTTTGGCGGGATGGGGGTCAAGCAAGGGTCAGAAATAAATAGTGTAAATGATTTAGGACAGTTCTTTTATACAGGATCTAAAGGAATTCAAGAAATGCAAAAAGACAAGTTTGATTATGAGAATTCAAAAGAATTGTCAGTAGATTATTTATGGGAAACGTACGGAAATAATTAATAGTATGGATGAAAAATTAAAAGCTATCGTACAACGCATGATCGATGCGGGGGAATCTGAAGCTAATATAGCGAAGGTAATTAAGGCGTATGTTTCGTCTAAACCCGTAAAAAAAAAAGGCGAACCCGTGGTATCGGATGGAACTTCCGAAGGTACAGGTACTTCATTGGTTTCAGAAAAGCCAGTGTCGTCAGCGCCTGGGGTTTCTTTAGACTCACAAGATGATAGGTATAATTTTCTCAACCGTGAAGCGCCTAGCTTTGATTTTTCTAGTTTAAAATCCGCAGCAAAAGAAAAAGAATTAAAAGAATCTCAACAAGCGGAGGCGACTAGCTATACAGAAACTCAAGCTTTATTAGGTTTATTAAAATCTACATCAAAAGAATTTTCAGGGCAAAGGGCTAAGGCTCCAGTATCAATACAAGGAAACGCTTACATTCCAGGTCAAGTAACTGACGCTTCAGGTATAACGGATAAAAATCCAACATACCCAGTACAACAAATTTATAATTTTGGACAAGGAAATGCTAATGCTCCATCAGGAGCTTATCAAACACCTCAAGCCATGGCTTACAATAAAAAATCTATTAAAGAGGCTAGGGATAGGATTGTTGAATTTAACGCTTTAAGGGATGGTCAACTATCTCAAATACCAGCAGGAGACACCAAGAACACCGCTGAAGTAAATTCTTTTTGGGACAATAAAATTAAAAAAGAACGAGACGTAATAAATTCAGGATACTCTCCTATAGGTGTAAAAATGAGTTTGTCGGGGGCAGACCCTAAATCGGAAAACGTAACTACCGAAGAATTAATTGTAGATTTTCTACCTCAAGGATCTCAAAAATTTAATGTACCGCTTCACGACCCAGAGACGGGGGAACTAATAACTGATCCTAAAAAATACAAAGAACAACATAAAGGAGAGGAAACTGATTGGGAAAAAGCTTTTATAAAAACACAGCTTAAAAACCTTAATAACATTGTCGAAAAAGACATGAACAGGTGGGCCTATAGTCAGGGCGGTGAAATGACAGAATTAGAGCTTAAAGATATGAAGTCAGTTCAGAAGCTTGCTTCTAATTTACTTAATAACAAATCATTATCCAATTATTCCAAGTCTCAATTAATAAGGGCAGAACTTGATAGACTTCAGTCCAAAATGAGAGAGTCAGCAATAGATAAGCAGTTGACGTCCGAAGCCTCGGCTCAAAACAAAGATGTGTCAGACATAATGTATGACAAGAAAAAGGACTTTAAAGAAAATAATGTCTACACTCAATATCTTCCTGAAGATATGAAGCAGTTAACGGATGATGTGTGGAACCAGACATCTCAGATGCGTGATTTCATGGATCAGTATTATGATCCTTCAGGTAGAAGAGGATTTACTATTATTAATGGAGAGCTTGATATGTCAGCAGTTCCAATGAAGGAAAGAGATTACATAGAATCTACGGCAAAAGACTACATGAACGTTTATAGAAACATCATGACTTTAAAGTATTCCGAGTATGAAGATGGAATATTAGAAAAAAGAATACTTGCTCGTGATATTGACAACAAGATTGATGACCTTAAGAAGAATCTAAGCATGTTACCTAAAGGTTCAGTTGACAGAGATAAATATCAATCAATGATTAATTCTTCAGTAAAAACTAGAGATGGTATTAGAGCAGAGATAGCTGAAAAAGAAAAATGGAGAAGTTCTGTATTTTTAACTGAACCTAAAAATCTAACAGATGGTTTGTCAGGAGAAATGAACAACTCCTCTTCAGCTAGAGCAGCTTTCGGATCTAATCCAGCAGGAGAATCTCCATTAAGATCTTTTGAAAAAAACTTTCTTAAGTTAAAACAAACTACTGATGACATGAGATTATCGGGAGACTTCGACGCATCATACCTAGATCGTCAAGGCCAAAGAGCTAGGGAGTGGGTTGATTTAGAATCTCTAGGACTCAGCCTGTCTAGTAAAGAGAAGGAATACTTAGCGAACAGAAGGATATTAACAGCTTTAAGCCCTATATTCTTAAATAACAACCTCGGATTAACGGCTAAGTCAGGAGGTTTCTTGGAGTCTCTTAGGAACGGTATGAGTTCATTCATAACGTCAGAATCATCAGAAACATCAACTGAAACAAAAATAGCAGGAGACCAATTAAAGTATTTGTCTAGTCAAGGTTTCCAAGCCGAAAATTTTAATGATGAAAAAATATTAAATAAAATTGAAAATCGACTCGATGTCCCATGGAACTCAATGGAATCTGCTGGGGAAATGACAGGTGTAGTAAGTGCTGTTATACTTGATTTAGCGGTATCAAACGTTCTTATTGCAAACCCAGCGCTTTCATCTGCTTCAAAAATAAAAAAAATTGCTCAACTAGGTAAGGTGTATGATGCATCAATGGATGCAACTAGGGTGGGAAGATTCTTAAAGCCATTAATTTCTGAATCGGTAAAAGCGGAAATAGCGGGTAATGTTATTGGTAGTTCGGAAGAAGAGTTAAACTTTAAGTCGTTCTTTATTGGGGGTGGAGTAGGTAAGGTGATGCAAAAAACATTATCAAAACTTCCTATAAATAAATTAACGGAATGGACAGTGGGAGTTTTTGGTGGGAATGGAGATAAAGCCATGAACCTGATGTCTAAAATTGGAGAAGCCAACAGTAGAGGTTTAGGTGAGGTAGCTGAAGAGTTTACTCAAGAACTTGTTCAGGTGTATAATTTAGAACTTGGAGAGAGAGGTTTTTGGGAAGAGGTTGAAAATAGATTCGGAACATTTAATGGAAACATGAAGTTTGTCGTATCATCTTACATGATGGGGGCTGGCTTTGCATTTACTGGATCAAAAAAAGCTAAAGAGTCCTACAACAAACTTTCTACAGAAGAGAAAAAAATTGTTGACTTGTTAAATTCTGAAGTCACAGGAGACGTTTCTTTATCTTCAGAAAAAGTAGTTGAGGAAGCGAATAAAGAAAGTGTTAAAGCAAATGCTGTTAATAATACTACTACAAACGATCAAATATTAGAAGGAATCGGAGAGGATGTTATGGAGTCTGTTGATGTATTAGGCAAGTACGCCAAGACTAAGAATGTAAACATACTAACCGAAAAAGATTTTGATTTTCTAAAAAATATATCAGGAGACAAAAACATGGTAGACATTATAACAGCCAATATAAAGGCTAAAATGTCTACTGGACAAATGTCTAAAAAAGAGGGTCAAGAACTGGCTGATAATTTTACGGAGACAGTTGAAGATTTTTCTAGAATAAAAGAATTATTTAGACCTAAAGAAGGACAAGATCAATCGTTAACATTAATTCAATCAATTCAAGAAACAGCTTCACAAGCACAGGATATTAATGATGGTGGTTTCTATGATCAGGAGGGTGCAGCTATAACGTTTGAGAGACTTTCAGCAATAGCGACAGATCCTATTTTAAATCAACTATACCAAGCTGATTTGCAAAGACAGGTAAACGAAGGAGCTATAACTGAAACCCAAGCCATACTTCAGAATGGAGAAATTCAAAGAATATCTGGAATATCTAATCAGATACCCGATATGGTGCAAGGAGATCTTCGAATGACGGCAGACAAATTAATTAGAGAGCAGGATAAAATAAATGAAAGCATCAAGGGTAAGAACCCAGACTTAGTAATTGCTGAAAAAACTAGGCTTAAAGAAATAAGCAAAGAGCTTCAGGAATTATCTAAAGCAGATATAGTTGAGGAAGTAACTAACGCTTCTGAAGTAGAAAGATTAAGACAAGAAGAGCAAGCGGAACTAATTGAAGCTATTCCAAACGCTGAGAACTATTTGACAGATGGTAAGGTTGATAAAGAAAAGATAACTAATCCTGAAGATATAGCTGAATTTGAAAAAATATACGATAAGTATGACAAGGTTATATCTCCTTTATTAAAACCAACACAACAAACTAGTGAGGTTGAAGCTAAGGAGGTTCAAGTAATCAGCGCAGAGAATTCCTCTAACTTTTCTAATATGACCGAAGATGGTGATGGTAACTTTGTATTCTATCACTATTCTACCGATCCAAGAGAAACTATAGACCCTAAGAAGTATGGATCTAATAAGGCTAATTTAACGAGTAAAGCTGAGAAACAGGCTATTGCTAAAGTAGGTGGAGTATCAATGTTCTACACTAACAAGGATACAGCAGAGAAAGGGACTGGGGATTATGGTCATATGGTAAAGATTCCTAAGGGTAAGGTTTACGATATGAATAATGACTATTTAAACTTAAAAGAACAAGCAAAGGAGCTACATGATAAGGAGCACCCAGGTATGGGGTACGATGATAACTCAGAAGCTGCTTATGTAACTAAAATAGCAGAGCAGAAAGGGTTTGAAATGTTAGTTGCTGAATGGAAAGGAGTAACCAGAGCACAGACTGTAACAGAAAAGGTTCCTACTCAACGTAGTGAAACCAAAGGAGACCAGATAAAAAAGTCATTTGATAACGACTACGAAAGCAATAAACAGAAGGGATATGCTCCAGTAATACCTGAAGGTAAAAAAACAAAGCTAGACAGGATATATAAAAAGATAAATGTTATAAAAAATGAAGCCAAAGAATATGATTCTTTATACCGTCTAAATGAAAACTCTACAAAATTATCTGAAGCTGAAATAACGCCAATGATTATGGACTCTAATTTAGATCAGTCTATAAAAGATGAGTACCAGGAAGCTGTAAAATATAAACCAGACCCAAGAAGGTCAGTAAAGAAAGAAAATATAGTAAGTGTACATAACGAGAACGGAGGATCTTCTATATCTCAATCTGGAGAAAATCTATTCGGTAAGCCTGGATACTCGGTATCTACTCATACAGATAAAACTACAAAGGTTAAAGGGAAGAATATTACACAAGAAGACATAGACACTTACACGAAAAAATATAAGGGAACTTTAGAAAAGAATAAGGTTCTTTTTGTTGGAACATGGTACGATACAAAAACTGACACCACCTATATAGACGTTGTTTCACACGAGAAAGATTTAAAAACAGCTATTGCTATGGGAATAGCTGCCAACCAAAAATCAATATTTGATCTTGAGAATGGTGTGGAGATTGACACTGGAGGGACTGGTGAAGTAACAAATGAGAGTGAAACAGAAACTAAGACAGCAAAAAAGGGTGCTGATATATTAGAGAAAGAATTTAATAAAACGGCTGATAGCACTGAGGTAATGGACCAGGTTGAGAATGCTAAAAAAGCTATCGCCAAGGTTTCTCCTAAGACTAAGATTGTAGTCCATAAAACTGCTGCAGATTATAAAAAATCTGGTAAGAATAGAAAGCAGAATGAAGGTGGAGAGTATGATGTAGAGAATGATACAATACACATAAACCTTGAAAGCGCTAACAAAAGAACGGTAGCTCACGAGGTGTTTCATGCACTACTTCTGAGTAAAGGGATGAGTAATAAGAAGGCTGAAGCTATAACAAACAAGATGCTTGACGTTGTTAAGAAAACAGCTTCACCAGAATTACTTCAAACACTGGAAGAGTTTAGTAGTAGATATGAATCTACACTTCAAAGCGAGGAAAGTATTGCTGAACTATTCGGGATTTTAGCTTCAGAGTACGAAACATTACCTAGACCAACTCAGAACTTAATAAAGAGATGGCTGGATAAGTTAGCGAAACTATTTGGTCTTAAGACATTTACGGATAACGAGATAGTTGATATGCTAAACGTTGTATCTGCAAAGGTTAAGGAAGGTATTGAGATCAGTGAAAAGGAGCTTAAAACTATCAGAAAAAAATGGAAAGGCGGTAAGTCAACAGATAACCCGTCTGATGGGATATCTAGAAAACAAGTAGGTGATTTTGACGTTCAATACACTGAGCAAAACAGACTTGACGAATTACTAAAAGAGGGTTTAATTACTCAGCCAAAAGATGTCAGCCAATTTGAAGGGCAGATGACAACAATTACATCTCCAGATGACATGCTGGCAGGATCTATATCTATAGGTGGCGACATAATATTCGAGGGTGGCGGTGGAGTATTCTTTGTAACTAAGTACGGTGACGTATGGGCATCAGGTAAAATAGGAACAGCCAACACTATAGCAAACTCTATAAACAAATCTTTAAAAAAGAATGGTGGAAATGGGTACTTGACTTTAACGAAAGGATCAGACACTAAATTAATAAGCAGCGCATCTGGGGTAAACTCTAGCATGGCTGTTCTGGGGTCTATGATCGATAAGGGATTGATCAGCGCATCTGATTTTAGAAGAGCAGTTTCCGAAAGTATTAAAAAGCATGGTGGTCAAATAAGGCTAACGGGTGATGCATTAACTTTGAAAGAACAAGTTAATGAATATTTCTCTGACCCTAAGACAACTACATTTCAAAGAAGAGGAGATGTAATGAGAGATATTCTTGGATCACTATCGCAATCTCAAAGCATAAAGAACAATAATGACGCAATTGTGTCTATGTTGGGTGGGAATCCTGATAAGAAGATTGCAAAAAAAGACGGTATAAAATCTCAAGGACTGACAGAGCTAGTGGCAGGAGTCGCATCCGAGCAACTAACAAAAGGACTTTCCACTGGAGATGTATACGCTGTTATTGAGGTTAACTCTGAGGTAGAAGTCGTAGAAGATTCTCACCCTAGTTACCCCTTTCATATCAGAGTGAAAGATGGGTCTAAACCTGTGTTACATCTTTTACAAAATAGAGAGAACGGAAGAGAGACTTTAAAAACATCTACAGGTAAAGAATATAAAGTAGGAAACGTTTCTGTATTAACAGGATCATTCAATGAGTCTATAAACAGAAAACAACTACCAGCTGATGATTTGACTAAGATAGAAGCAGTAAGAAAACTAGCAGACGGAAGCAACAAGACATTCGATCCTCAGGATTCTTCGATCAGGAAGCAAAAGCCTGAAGGTACACCATCTATAGCAGACGTCAGAGCAAAAGCCAAGGAAATGGGAGTTGACGAGGATGGCGTTGTTGCATATCTAAAAAGATTAGGATACACAACCGCTGAAATAAACTCCGAAGCGAATAGCCTAAGAAAAAAGGCTGTTGGTGATGCTAAAGCTAAGTATGATTTGTCTGTTAAGAAGAGAGGCAATAATCATAGGGATGGAGTTTCGGCAGCACTAGAATACTTAAAGAAATCTGAATGGTATAAAAACTCTACACGTACACAGAGAGATCAAGCTGTTATTGATATTCAAAAGTTTATTGGAGTTAAGAAAAAGAAGAAGGTTAAGGTAGACGAGATGGCAGCTTTAAAGTCTCAGATTAGACTAGAGGCTAGGGCTGCTAGGGAGTCTGTAAAAGCGTACAAGGATGCCTCTAAAGAGATTATAACATATATAAAGGAATTAAGTAAGACTGGGGTAATAACATCTGCACAATCATCAGTTATGATTAAGAAGGTTTTGTCAACTAACATGCTTAATGAAGATATGGTTGTTAGGTTAGAGGAATATATCTCTAAGGTATATGCCAAGGCTGAAATCGCAGACAAAATATCAAGAGCAAGAAAGTTGAGACCCACAGCTAAGAAAAATATTAAGTCAAAGGTTGGCCCTTCAAGAGATCTACTTCAGGCTCTTAGAGATATTATAGCATTAGACCCTTCAATTGTACCATTAAACAAGATTGATTCGTACTTAGATATATTAAGCCAATTTGGTGAGAGATCTGCTGTGTTAACCCTTAATGAATCTGGATTGGTAATGGATAGTGCGTCTGATATATTAAACTCTATAGAGCAGTTTGAAGATGTTGATATTGAAAATCTATCTTTACCTAATAAATTAAACGAAGAGATAGAGGCTGATTTAAACGGATATTTGAAAGATATAATATCTGATAAGATTGAATTTGAAAACGTTCAGGATGGGGATGCTAAAAAACTTGCAGAGTTCTTAAACTCTCTAACTAGTTCTGATTTAGAATCTCTTATAAAGGAGAAGAAGGACGGGTCAAAGGACTACTCAATGCTTGAAAAGCTAAAAGAGATTAAGTCTAATATTACAAACGGATATGTTCCTTCACTAGCAAATAGCATAAGAAACACAGTAAAATCAAAAAGATCTGAAGCTAAGATAAAGTCGGTTATAAAAAAGACAAGAAAAAATAATGTGCTTATTGGATTCTCTAGAGTTTATGGGTATGCAAAGGGTGTTATAACGGGAAGAAGAGGTATTACTGAGTCTATTAGAGGGTCAATGACTACGTCCATAGATGATGTTCTGGGTAACTTTAATAGTAAGACTATATACGATAACGTTATACAACCATTAGCCCAGTCGTATTCTGAATATCAATCTGACATGTCTAAAAATGTAGATGCAAAGCTGGATGCAGCAGAGGCTTTACTATACAAGACTAAGGTCCCTACAATTCAAAGGCTTAATAATGATGTTCAAGAATCTAGATATAAGGTTCAAGCATACAGGTTGCAACGTGAGTTTGAATCTAACCCCGACAGTAAACAAGTAGCTCCTGCTGTAGAATTTATTGATGCTACAATAAAGGCTATTGAGCTTGATGAATCGGGTAGTAGATTAAATCAGAGAGATATAAAGATATTAAAAAAAATAAAGAAAGAGTTCTCTGAAGATGGTCAAATCAGCATGAGTAATATATATGATAGCTTATCAAAAAACGAAAAGAAGGCACTAAAACTAATTGATGAGGCGGCTGATATGGAGGCTAAGGCTTTATGGACTGCTACGGTAATAAGAGGTGTTGGAATGAAGCCAATAAATAATTACGTACATCACAAGGTAATTACTAAAGACAGCACAGCAAATTCTGATAAGGTTCTTACAGACTCTGGTAAAATGTTGAATCCATCAACAAAAGCAGGGACAATAAGAGAGAGAACCCCTGGAGCAAAGGCTATAAACTTTGATCCTATTTCATCTACATCTACTGGCGCTAAGGAAACTCTTTTAGATTACCATATGACTGATGCGGTGAGGGTAGTTAACGCGGCTGTTAAGGGGGTGAAAAATACAGATGGTTTAACAAAGTTTCAGCAAGACGTTATTAACGCTATTGATAATGTAAAGAATGAGCTTTTAGATAGTGCATTTAAAAAACAGTTTGTATCTGAAAACTCTTTAGGTATGGGCTTTAAAGCAGCTCAGAAGTTAGGTTATGCTGCCGCCTTAGCCTCCGTACCTAGAGCTGGTGCAGAACTTGGAAGTAACCTTACGTATGCCTTTTCACAGCCTCAAGCATTCCTTGGTGGAGTTAAAAATTTCAGTGGTATCTCAATGGGATCTGAAGGGATGAATGCCATGAATAACCTTGGAAGTTCTGAAACAACGAGACTATATGATACAAACGTAATGACATCTAAGATGGTGGATTCAAACATATTATATAATAGCCCACCAAAAGCAAAAAGAACAGCTCACTCTGTTGTTGATAAGGCTTCATTTATATATCAGCTGGGGCCAAAGCAAGTGAAAATGCTTGCTACAGTTGTAGCGGATAAGTTGATATCCACACCAGACAAAGCAATATCTAGACCGTTTTGGTTTGGAGCTTTTGCATTAAGCTTTAAAAGGTCAACAGGAATATCTTTGACTAGTAAGGACATGAAAAATATTGCAGATGGAAATTCTAAATACTTAAATGAAGAATATAAAGTTGAAAGAGAAAAAGCAGCTAAGTACGCAGATCAAGAGGTGATAAAAATGGCTAGTAGTAATAACCCATTTAATACTGTTCCTAAAAACATTATTAATCCTGATGACGCAACTTACATTAAGATATACAAGTCTGCAAACTCTTACATGGCCTCATTTATGATGAACGAGTACTCAACAGCTAGAAATGCAACCCTATCATTATTTAAAAAGGGAGACTTAAGCAAGTCTCAGGCTATAGCAACACTTGCTGGCATAAATGTTAGGATGGGATCATACATGGTTCTTTACTCTATATTAAGATCAGCCTTTGATGGCCTATTTGGATTCGAGGATGAAGAAGAAGAAGAGATATCTGAAGTTGCATTACGTCAAGCAATCGGTTCTCCGCTATCACTAATAGCAGGAAGAGGTTTAGGTCAGATACCAAGGGGAGTTGTAAATTTTGGGATTGAACAAATTAATGAAAATTATCTTGAAGAATTAAGGGATGGTAAGGAATATGATAATTTCAAACATTCTATATCATTCTCCCTATTTTCTGAAGATGACTTAAAGTCCAAGAGCCCAGAGGAAAACTTAATGAAATTGTTTGCTGGGCCTTACTCTCCTTTACTTTCATCGACATCTAGGGGTGGAAAAGTTTTGGCTCGATCTATAACTTCAACGACAGACTCAACTAAAGAAAAATATAAAAAAGAACTTACAGAAAGAATGACGATAGAGGCCGCTGGTAACTTAGGATTTCTACCATTCTATAAAGACATAAGAAGAATGTATTTAAAGGAACAATTTAAGAACTATAAAAAATAATAAGATTTACTATAAAGTTTACGCCAAAAAAAACCCAGTAGAATTAACTACTGGGTTTAATATACTAATAGGTTTGTAATTATTTTATCATCTCTGGTGATAATGTATTCCTGCCTACTTCACCATGTTCTTTGTGATATGTTATAATCTTTGCTGCTCTTTTAGAAGAGTATCCACCTCGACTAGCGTAGGCATCTTTCGCTGATAATGTAGGGTGTTGCTCTAGTATCATCAGGTTAGTTTCAATCATTTTTTCGTGATGAAAATGCCCTGTGTGAGCATATACGTGTTCAGAAGTTCCAAACTCTTTTTTAAATTTAGAAACAAATACAGTATCTAAACTTTTAAGATTTTTAATATGAGAGTGATGATAGAACAAACAATTCTTACCCCACTGAAAATGATAGTATGGATCTGGATTATTATCAATATTTACTCTAGGTTCGTTCTCGTAAAAAGCATGAAACATCTCTCTTAACCATACTGAGCTTGCTGGGTCATGATTTCCCTCAGCCTGTATGACATGTACTGACTCATACTTGACTAGTAACATGTTGATAATTCTACGCATAACTCTTATGGCCATGCGTACCAGTTGAGGATATCTAACATCAGCATCTAGTACATGTTTGCTTGCGGGCGTAACGGGTGACATACCATCGAAGTGCATGAAGTCCCCTATCTGAGCAAATATCGCTTGCTTTGCATTAGGAGATAGTCTTATAGCCTCTTCAAACCAATTAACTAACAACTCCTCAGCTGTTTTGCTGTCCCAATCTTCCCCACTTTCATCACTCCAAGCATACATTCCTAGGTGATAATCCGTCAATGTATACTGGTTGCATAGTAGCGGTGATCGTTCATTTTTAATTAATGCAATAGGCTTGGTAGGAGTAATCTCTTCCTTCATAGATTCTATCGCAGCTTTCATCGCTAATGCTTGCTGTTCTTTATCAATAGAAGTTTTGGTCCATTCCATCACTAGATTCCCTTTGGAGTCTTTTAGTGTAGATCTACCAGTAACCTTCATGCTATCAATAGGGATTCTGCCTGCTTTACCTTGACCTCTATGTTTAGCTATCGCTTTAGCGATAACCTTTCTAAACGTGTCATGCTGCCTGCCTCTTCCGTATTCATTATGCAATTCTTTAGCAATAGCACTTCTGCTAGTCATACCTTCATCGTATAACTTTAAAGCTTTTTCAATAAATAATTTCATGTGAATTGATTTAGTCTTCGTACATTCTCTGTATCTCTAATAGTCTGTACTTAATTTGGTTAGCTTTTTTCTTAGCCGTTTCGGTGTCGTTATCCATCATAGCTTCGTAGAGTTCTGTATTTAACTCTTCAAGTAACCCCCATTCGTGTAGGGCTTGGTTTACGTAGTTATTTTTTGGATTCATCTTGATATAGATCTGGTGTAGTACTCGTAGAATATAAGCTATTATCGCTTGCTTTTTCAAGGTGCTTAGATAACTGTGCGACCTTAACAGTATTATTATTATCAGAATGATAATCAATACAAGTATTAATTGTTTTATATAATTTTTCTAGCATAATTATTGGTTTTTATTAAAGTTTTTTATATAATATACACCTATGAATAATATTACTGTAATTAAATATATTATCACTTTTATAATTTTTCAAAGGCTACTGGGTACTTGTTCATGTAGCACACAACCTTTTGATTATCAACGAATCTAATAAAAATTCCTTTATTATCAAAGAGTTTTATCTTTTTTATTCTTATTGACCCTTCGTGAAAGTCATAATCTGAAACAGTAAGGTAGAACTTAGGAAGGTCTAGACCCATTGTTTTCGCTAGTAGTTGAACGTTTTTGTTTTTTGCTATTTCCATGATACTAAAATAAATCTGTTACTTTTAAATCGAACTCTTTGGGGTCAATCTTACCCACGCCATCCTTCATTATTATAAAATCAAAGCCCATCTCATCAGCTAATATCCTGTTCTGAACTATCTGAAGTGGCTTGACTGTATCGTTCTTTTCTTTGCACTCTATAAATGTTGGAGTAGTGTTCCATTTAGCTACAAGTAGGTCCGCTATACCGTTCTTGTTAGTCTTCGATATAACAATAACACCGTACCCATCGTCCTTGTATTGCTTGATTATTTTTGTTTGATACTTGCTCATAATAATTTTTTAAAATATGACAACGTAAAGTTCTTCTTTGCTTGTACTTGCTTTAACACCTGAGAACCTAAACCTTTCTCTGCTAAAACGTAGTAGACATCGTTCGATAGTCTATCCATTGTTGTAAGCCTATCCTTAGCTTGAAAGTATGTAGTTGCCGAGTAATCAATGTTGTAGTATACTAAATACTTAGCTGCTCTTAAAGAAATCCCTTCCCTTCCACTTAGAAACTGTAGGGCTATACTCTTGTCTGTGGCGTTAAATTCTTCTAGGTCGGTAGTCAAATCATCTCCATAAACTTCTTTTAAGGCGGTAAGTTCAGCCTTAAATTTATAGAATATCCCTAGCTTTTTGCCTTCGAATTTATTCTTAATGTAGATTGCCTTAGAGAAGTCTAAAACTTTTGAGTTACCACTTTCAAACTTTATCGTACCGCCTTCTAACTGATGGAGTTTGCTCATCAATTTTACTGCCGTGTCAGCCATTATTAATTCGTCCTTACCCTGTATTACCAGATCACGCTTTAACTGTCTAATAACACCGTTTAACGTGTCGCTCATGGGGCAAAACAAAACAGTTTCTTTTACTTCTGTGCTGAATCCTGCCTGCTCTTGGGTGAAGGTTAATATATAAGGGTTGACAACCTCGTCTATCTTTTCTTTAATAGCCTTGGAGTAATCATTTACTAGTCCGTATCCTAGATTCTTCTGTGTTACTTGGACGTATCTATTTGCCCATTTATAAAACGTAGCCTCGGGGAAAGGGCTCGATGAACTTATCCATAGCTGGTGATATATCTGAGAATGAGACTCTGGAGTTAACGTCCCAGACAACAATATAATAGGCAACCTTGAGAACCTTAATTTAAAATCCTTGGCTCCTTTTGAGGGCTTGGGATAAGATCCGAATCGGTGTGACTCATCCATTACAACAAGGTCGAAGTCTCCAACCACCTTGTGTAAGGATTCGTTATTAGCTACAGTAATATTAAATGATTTGTTAAATCCAAAATCAACGAAATCTTCCTCTATACTACTTATAGCTTTTTTCTTAGTTAAGAACAGAACGTTCTTTGCACCGTAAAGTTTAGCCGTATTAAGTGCTACCGCTGTTTTTCCTGTACGAACCTGCATGGCATAAATAACTATCTTTTTTTTAAGTAAGATAATAACTCCTTCGTTGCTAAGTTCGTCTTGATATGGCCGTAATGTTTTCATATTAATTCTTTGTGAATTCAATATTTCCATAACTAGCATGTACTCCTGCCCACTCCTCGTAACCTTCTACAGAATCTTCCCATGCAAACGCACACCGTAAGGCATCACCAGCAGTTTCTATGGGCTCTTCCTTTTCTTGATGGATGTTAAAAAACTCTTCATCAAAGTTTAGTAGCGCTCTTGCATGCCAATTGTCAGGTAGGCTTGATAATAGCTTTTTTGCTTTTTTCATAATCCTGTTTTTATCTGGTTATTTTTAACTTCTTTCTTGTTAAACTCAATCCACACACCGTTGGACCCCTTTCCTCTTTCACTCTCACCTCCATGATGATATTCTCCCCATGCCATGAGCCATTGAATAAAAAACCCCTTAGACAAGGCTCGCTTAGATCGCGGAGCATAATCGGAATATTCCTCTACAAAAGAGTTAAACGCACTGTATGCTAAGTACTTAACGTTAGACAGTCTGTACTCGTTGTGCGGATCATTCATCCACTCGTAGAAGTCATGGTTAGTAGCCGCTATTAATTTTCTAGCGTTTAGATTCTTGAATGGAGACTTAATGAATCCTTTCTCTAAGTACATCTGTAGACACCCTACCATGTAGTTGTCGAATATACACCATTCACCATCACTCCAGTCAGTAAACAAGTCATGACCAAACTCCTCTCTAGGTGTGAAATCTTTACTATAGAATTGCTTAAACTCAAGCTCCCATTTTCTACGATCAAAAGAATTACCAGAACCTCTCAATGCATAGTTGGTAGTCACGATTATCTTAGGTGAGTCAGAGAATTTAATCTTTATAGCATCTTTGTTCTTCTTCTCTAGAGTCATACCTTCCGTGATTAACGAGAATATGTTTTCAAATTTCCAGTTCTTAGGCACATCATCATACGCTAATATTTGCGTGTCCTGCTGAACAGTTTGGTAAGGGAAAGACTTGTCAAAGCTAAACATCTTACCATCGATTATACTAGCCTTTCTTAGATGGCCTATAGCCTGCGTGAAGATACCCTTACCTGTACCGCCTTCTGGGTTCTCAGATATAATCTCATCGTTTAAAATTACAGCTGGACAGTTCGATGGTGGCTTGTATCCGTGTATCAAGAAGCCTATAGTAGACTCAACTGATTGCACACGCTTAGTCTCATTCTCTGATATGTTGTGAATGAATTGACGAAACTCACACTTATCTCCATCGCAGTCTTTAAAGTCTCGATCAATCATTTGATCTTCCCAGATCCAACCTGGTAATTTCTCATACTCTATTGTCTCTACGCTGTCCTTTGTAACACATATAGCTACGTTCTTAAAGAATAAATAAGACTCATCTATAGTGTCTTCCATAAATTGTATTTCGATAGCCTCAACCATAGATAAGAAATCCTCCTTGAAGAATCTAACCTTGTCAGCAAAGAAATTCCACACGGATCTATCCTCAACTCTACTGCGGATATAGCCCAGTACAAAGTCTTTAATCGTCTGCTCTGTCGTGTTCTTTACTCTATTAGATATACGTCTAACAAAAATAAAGTTCTTTGATCCCTCTGGATAAAATTTAAAGAATCCATTATCCTGCAAGAACTCGGTAAACCTATCGTGCTCTATAGATACTACTCCCTTAGATGACTTCTTCCAGAATACCTGTAAATCCTCCTGAGCACTCTTATCTATCTTCTGAACGATTGCCTTAGCCTCTTTCTTATCGACAGAATACTCTTCGATTATCTGTTCCTCAATGGCTTGTTTAGACTCTCCTCGCTTTAACTTTCTTTCTAGCGAGTGCATCTTGTCACCATCTTCAAATACCTTTGTGTTAAATTCAGCGGTTACATTGTAGGCTGAGGAAATTAACTGAAGTATCTCTGTTCGAATTCTCTCCTTGCCTTGATCGAAATCTCTGAGCGAATACTGACAGCCTATCTTAGATACACCGAACTTATTCATTGAAGCGGCTAATATATATAGGTTATCATTCTTTTTACCCTCAACTAATCCATACTCTCTATTCCACCAGACAAGTAGCCTGCTAATAATCTCACTTTCCTCTGTTACCGCAATTGTAGTGTTTAATGGAGTTTTTTTATACTCCTTATAAACTTCCTCCACCATCTCAGTCCACTCTTCACTCTCATAATTTACGTAGATGTTTGGATCGTATGACTCATAGCATACCCTAGATATATTCTTACATGCTGTATCAAACTCTTCTAATTTCCAGTAGTCTTGAAGAGCGTTAAAGTATTTAACATGATTCTCAATGATTGGAGGTATCTTAATTAACACCTTTAGTCCGTTACCAGATGGAGATGTAAATACAGACATTACATAACTATCAGCCTCCATACTTTCTCGTATAGCTTTCCTCCTAGCGACTGTGCTAAAATTATCGAAGTCTAGACATATAATGCCACTGTGTACCATTATGGCATTATCTCTTCTCTTGGGGAATTCTCCTGAAAAACATACCGCAGGCAAATTTTTCTTAAGATCGTTTCTATCAGATTTATCTTTTAGTTTTCGTATAGCTAGTATAGACTCTTTACTAGCACCATTACGAACCCTGTCTAATATCTTATCTATACCTAGATAGTGCGGTACAGATGTGCTGTGTACATTTTGGAATATGGTTACTTTACCTTTCATGTTTTCTTTGTTTATGATGACGAGTGATGAAGAATGACGACAAAGTGACGACGATTTTCTTCTGTATTGTACTGTTTACTGGGTAATGGATGTTTTTAGTGACAAGGAATTGATTTTCCTATGTAAAAAATAAAAAAACTTTATTAAAATATAATAATTGAAATTAAAGAAGGGAATTTTACGCAATCGTTGTCACTAATTCTAACGAAATACCCTGCACCAATACGATGCAGGGATTATTCGTTGTCATCTTAACGTCATTTCTTGTCACTAAAATGGAAGATCTCCATCTCCAGCACCCTCTGCGACTGGTTTAGACGATGCTTCTGGGGTAGGTGATACTTCAGAAGTCCCATCTACTTGTTCAATCCTCCACGCATCTAAAGTGTTAAAGTATTTAACATCTCCAGTTGGGCTCGTCCATTCACGTCCTCGTAAATTGAAGGATACCTCTACACTCGAACCTTCCATAATACCGTCTAGCATGGAGCACTTGTCTTGAGCCGCTTGGAACATAATGTCCTGTGGATACATGCTCGACGCATCATTGATCACGAATTCTCTCTTAGAGAACTTAGGAGTTACTTGAACTGTGTCGTTCACTACTTTTACTGTACCTGTTAATTTAAACATATTTGATTTTTATTTGATTACTACTCTTTCTCTCGCATCAGAAGCATCATGTACGGACACTACTGAGCATTGGTTTTCTGAATCTATCATAACTAATTCAGCTATGATTTCTGCTATGACTTCTGCCCTAGCCTTGGCCTCTTTATCACTGTCTTCCCATACATATAGGTCAAGTGTTATTGCGTATTTTTTCATGTTTCTAAAATTCCATTTTCATTTTCATATCATCTATAGTCCTGTTAATCTCGTGGGCTGATGCAATAGCATCGTTAACCAAGTCCTGTACGATAAACATCTTAGGAGTTTTAACCGTTCCTATGTTAACTTCACTGTCTCTATTTAACTCCACCACAGACAATTGCTTCACTGACTCTGGCCTAAACGAACAGAAGATCAACTTCTCTAGCTTATCATTTACTACAAAGGCATGAATACACTGGTGAATATGTTCTTTTGGTACAACCCCTAATAAGCAATACTCAGTATGAGCCTTACGGCTAGGGCACTTAATCTCACACTGCACAGTTTCGTCCTTTGAAATTCCATCTGGACTAATACCCAAACGGTCTATAGAACTACTTATCCACCCAGCCTCTAAGAATTTAATGCCAGAGTACTCTTCTAGTCTTTCACGAGCCACTGGCTCTAGTTCATTACCCCTCTGCATAGCTGAATTGATAAAACTATCTTCATCTTGGTAATCCTCACATTCCTCAGCTACAATATCTATCGCTAACGTGTCGCTCTTTACAAATAAGCCAGAACCTCTAGTACCGCCTACCTTACCCCATCGTAGCCTGTGCCACTCTGGGGTTCCTTGGTCTATGTTATAGTGTACTTTCATTTCAAAGTTTTCTTTAATGCTTCCTTCTTAGCTAACACTACTGGCAACGCTTGCTCAGGCTTAGTAAGTTTTCCCCAATTGATTTGTAATTCTTTTAATGTACCAGACTCGGACAGAGTAGCTAGTGCATTGGCAGGAGATACGGTTGATTTAGCATAGTGCTTCTTGAAACGTACTACATGACCATGACGTTTATCAGCCATTGCATATAATACAAATGGTTTCCCCATCCAATGCTCCATGAAGTCAGAACCGAATTCTTTAACACAAAACCCAGCGTTAGTATTGTTAAGAATAACAGGCTTATACAGCATCTTACCTCCGACCTCCTTCAACCAGAACCCAGTCTTTAAAACCTTGGCATTATTGTTTTGATCGAAAGTTTCCTTGTCTTCAAACTTACAAATCTCGACCACCATCTCAGGCTTTAAGCCTTTATCTATCTCTACTCCCATCTTCAAATCCTCTCCGCTAATGTATTTCGGATCATTGTTTTTTTTCCAATGTGTTAATTTCTCACTCATATTATATTTGATTTATGCCCATGCTTCGGGGCGGTTAATTTACTTAATTTTTTCGGTAATAACAAACACTTTTCGTAAGTCCTCTGTTTTACACCTATATTCGCTGTCATTATTATGTGTCAAAAGTTTATGAGTTTTTGCACCATGAATTGCTGTTGAATGTTTTAGATTAAACATATCACCAATATCTTTCCATTTCATTCCGCACTCATACCTTAAATAATAAAAAAGATAAAACCTTTTCATTGTCTTGTCCATAAGCCTACAATGTTTATCCAGATTATGCTCTTTTATATAGCTATTTACAGATCCATCTCCCCTATAAACAAAGTCATAATAACCCTTTATTAGTCGAATCAATCCATCTCTATTATCGGCTCGGCTACCCATTCTATCCTTTAAGTACTGATATATTTTTTGCTCTTCTTTCACTCTCATATTATTTGTTTTTTGATTTAATTTCAATGCCTATCTTGACTGGTCTCTTAACACTGTTAGGACAGCTTAGTTTATGATACCCTTTACCATTGCACATTTTACAGTCACAAAGTTCATCTAAATCTGCAATTATTTTTCCTTTCATGCGTTTATTTTTTAGTTTGATGATAATATAAATAGGTTTGGTGATGCTTAACCTCCAGATTGCTCCATCATTATCCAACTTAGCTAATCCATGTAGCCCTATTTAATATTATTCTATCCTACAAATGCAACATACAGTAGATAAATTGATACCGCAAATGTTGCCAAACCTAGTAACATTTGTACTGTGTCCATAGGCTTTTCTTCTTGGTTTTCTTTGTTGTCTTTTTCTTTTTCTGACATGATTAATTGTTTTAATTGTTGCCTACATTTATGGCTGTAGGTTTAGCCGTGTCTCTATTTATTACCTGCAAATATCAGCCATTAAATAATAAAATGATATTGATCCAATTAGCAATATAGCTGTTCGTATTAATTCTATTATATTTCTCATAATTTATCATTTTTTTTATTCCTAAAGCGCTCAATACCTTCTCTATAAGCAGATACCGTTAGTTCTAATCCTAACCCTCTTAATCCTACTCCATTTGATATGATATGCTCCAACTGATATGTAACGGCTAGTTCCCCCGCGTTATCTTGATGGCAGTTACTTTTAACTGCACGTACTAGACTATTGTAGTCTCTTCTCTGCTCTTTGGCATTCAGAGCCTCCTCCTTTAATCTCTGACCTATTTCTTTCATCTCCTGTTAGTTTATACATTTCAAGTTCTGCCTCATACTTTTCAGCATCAAAGAAGAAGTCATTTCTTTTAGCCTGTTTTATTTTCATCTTTAGGTATTCTACTTTGTGGTTATAATCCATCTTCTTTCCAATTAATTTGTACTCCTTCAATATCAACTACTCTTATTAGTATTGATCCTATCATCTCGCCTTGAAACTTGCCACTACCTATCTCGACTCTTTCAACCTCAAGGCTCTCTGTCTCATCATGTCCTATTCGGACTACCTCGTCGAATGCAAGCTGACGTTGTAAGTCTATCATCTTTAGTGTTTTCATAATTCAAATATATTATACATTTACTACTATTCCTAATTAATTATGATAAGCGGTAAATATTATTCATAAACGGTTACTATACCCTCTCTCAAGGCATACATAATTACCCCCGCTGTACTTTTTGCACCTATAATTCTCATTATTGCAAGCCTTGAACCCTCTATCGTCCTAACTGATTTGCCTAATTTTTCAGCAATCTCTCGGCTCGTTTTTTCATAGCAGATTAATTTGATTATCTCTATGTCTTGTGCAGTAAGTCCTTTTCTTTCTCGTCTGTCTTGTTCTCTTCTGTAACTGTTTACTAAATCTATTTTTTCCATAATTTATAATTTTCCTTCTTGTAATCCGTAAAATTCACTGTCCCCTGTTAAACTCATCTGTTTTTCCCCATGAGGATATACAGTCTTAGACAGCCTTATTGGGCCAAACTTAAATGTTGCCTTCTTGTCAAATAGTTTCTTTAATTTGTTTTTCATAATATGTATTTGTTTAATATTTGTACTCCAACCCATCCTCTGTGAACCAATAATCATTGCCTATAATGGCCTGCTCTATAGCATCCTCACTTAATAGATATTCTTGTTCATTTTCTAGCATGACAAGGTATACTTCCTTCAACGAATCCTCGTACACAGGCAACAGTTCGTCATGTAGGTATTTTTTTGAACAGGCTACTCCATCACGCTCATGATGCCAATTTTCAATTATATGTCTAGC
>TARA_R110000765_G_scaffold69771_2_pt1 | contig 21348 bp, 20 predicted proteins | sample TARA_R110000765 | Tara Oceans TARA_R110000765 (sample SAMEA4398168) | marine metagenome | biome: Polar Biome; feature: [MES] marine water layer (ENVO:01000295) within the mesopelagic zone...; material: water (ENVO:00002006), including particulate matter (ENVO:01000060) such as...... | reverse complement strand
AAAAATTTATCTTCTTTTGTTTTTATAAGTGAAGTTTTAATCCCTTGAAATTAATACCACTAATTTCATTGATTTTAGATGTAAGTGAATAGTCACTTCAAATGAAACAAGGGTTACCGGAGTTGTCATCTCTTCATTTTACAGGGTTATCGGGGTTGTTGCTGTGCGAATAAAAGTAACCCCCAGAGTTATGTGTGCATTGCAAATAAGGGTTATCAGAGTTAACATGGATTAAACTCGGAATAAGGATTAAATTAATGAAATATCCAGTTATGGTTTTACGTAACAACGAAGAGAATAAATATGTATTATCAGTTGTTGATTTACCGGGATGCCAAGTGAAAGCGTCAACTATGGATGAAGGGTTTTCGCTGTTAAATGAAGCGATGATTTCGCACTTAAAAATTTTAGTTGAGTACGGTGAACAAGTACCACATGCAAAGACAATTGAAGAGCACATGTTACTGTGTTCAGCTACCTCTCCAATATGGGGTGTGTTAGATTTTGATATCGTTCCTTACATGGGGAAAAGCCATAAAATTAATGTCACGTTACCTGAATTATTGATTAAGCAAATTGATGATCGGGTGGCTAAAACATCAGAATATAAAACGCGATCTGGATTTATTGCTATGGCATGTTTAACCGAGTTATCGAATTAATCTGGCAATAAATATATGCTTGTCAGTTTGAAGTTTTGAATAACTTTAAGCGCTACGTTTTAAAGTCGGTCTTGAAATTAAATCCTTTAATCAGTGACTGTGCTTAGAATATATATTTAACAATAATGAAAGTTAAAAAGGTGAAAAAATTGTTTATAGAAAATGCAAACTTGTTACTACTAAGCAGCTCTCGTGTTGGGAGTACAGAATATTTACAACATGCTTTAGGAATGATAGAAGAAAAACTTAATGGCATAACTGAACTTTTATTTGTGCCATACGCAGGTGTAACGCTAAGTTACGATGAATATACCGCTAAGGTGCAATGTGCTTTAATTGAGAAAAGCATTAAAGTAACAGGTATTCATGAATATGATGACCCGATCACCGCTATTAATAACGCACAAGCCATTGCCGTTGGTGGAGGTAATACGTTTCACTTATTACATCAGCTATATCAACACAAACTTATAGAGCCTATTCAACAAAAAGTGTCTACAGGTATGCCTTATATAGGTTGGAGTGCTGGGTCGAACATTGCTGGACTGACAATTCGTACTACAAATGATATGCCGATTATTGAACCGCAAAGTTTTAATGCACTTCAATTAGTTAACTTTCAGCTTAACCCGCATTATACCGATCATAGCCCTGCTGGTCATAATGGTGAAACACGAGCACAACGTTTAGCTGAGTTTATGGTACTAAACCCCACAACACCAATCGTCGCGATTGTTGAAGGAACAGCATTAGACATTAAGCTAAATACGATGAGATTAATCTCTGGTTTATCAGGCAGTAAATCACTAGCCAATGGTTTTATATTTAAGGCAGGCTGTAAAACAGAGATGACAACAGACGATATTGTAGATGATTTATTATAGAATCGGCGGTTAGTTGAATGATTATAATTATAAATTACTCATGGGCAATGTTTATGAGCACCGTTTATTGAGTAATGCTTATTTAACAATACTTAACGAGTAATTTATAATTAATCTGTTAGCGTTATTTTAGCGAGGTAAGTAGTGAAATATCAATACGCTTCGCAGCTTGTCGAATATCTTCGTCAAAAGGTAGCTCTGCTAGTTTAGGAATTGGCAAAAGTGCAGTTAATTCACTAATGTTTTCAGCTAAATAAGGCATATCATCAGGGCAATTAGCTATCCAACCCAAACAGGTTAATCCGTCAGATATAATAGCCTGGTAGGTTAACATTGCATGGTTTAAGCAGCCCAGTTTCATATTGACGACCAGTATCACATTTTGCTCACTAGTTTGGGCAAATTCAGATAAAAACTTCCCCTGGCCAAGTGGTAATCGCCACCCTCCTGCGCCTTCACAAATCACTACGTCTGCAGCTAAATTAATAACATCCTCATAATAGCGCTCAATGTCATTTATGCTTATAGTTTGTTGTAACTTAGACGCGGCAATGTGTGGTGCAATAGGTTGTTCAAAAGCAATCGGGTTAACTTGTGAAATAGTTTGCTGGCAATTAGACTGTTTAAGTAATAACAAGGCATCTTCGTTTATTAGTGTATTATCAATAAGTTCACAGCCTGCAGAAATAGGTTTATATACTGCCACTTTGTTACCTGCTTGAACGAGCGCATGCACTATAGCTTGGGCAGCATAGGTTTTCCCCGCGTCAGTGTCTGTAGCGGTAATAAATAATTTCAACATATCAGTTCGCTTTTAAAAATGAGTTTATGATTCAACAATGATATTTCAGGTGACTTAATCGCTTAATTTAACCACTACACCAGAAAAGGCTTTATATGTTGCAGGATAAATTCCAGATGGCTCTAAAAAACTTTGGTAGCTTTTAGTCATTTTTTGCCACTGATCTTTACCGGCAAGGCCTTTGCCCTGCTTTTTAGGGACATGACTTGCGCCTAAGCTTTTCAATTCACGGGCTAAATGCAGAACATTTTCATATTCTAAAACAATATCTTGCTGCTTAGCATTTAAGAGTTTTCTATTTGTACCATCAAACAAGGGTCTAATTTCACTTTCAGGTTTAAAGTCAATCACGTGTTGGTCATTATCTACTTGTGCCCATGCAGTTTTTAACTCAATTAACGTACCATCAATCAAGGTACTAAAAACAAAAAGACCGCCGGGTTTTAATACCCGCATAACTTCATTGATCACTAAGTCGAGTGGATCGCACCATTGGATCATCAAGTTGGAATAGACTAAATCTACACTGCTATCTTGTAATGGTATTTTATATGCGTCTGCTTCTAGCCAATGAATCGACGAATTACGATTACCTTTGGCGAATTGCAGCATATTTTTTGATATATCTAAGCCAATAACTTGCTGGTACCGACTAGATAAAAGTTCGGTGAAAAATCCAGTACCTGCACCTAAATCTAACGCAGTTAAATCGTTACGATTAGGTAACCATGGCATTAAATGTTTTCCACAATAACGCTGTAATCGCGCAGAAGTGTCATAAGAACTACTAGCTGAGCCAAAAGATCTCGCTATCTTAAAACGGTTAGTCTTTTCAGACATTATGTTATAACCTCATTGATACAATTAGCTAAGTAACTGATATCTTTAATTTCGTGGCTCGAAGTTATGGTTACGCGTAACCTTGAGCTATTGTTTGGAACCGTGGGAGGACGAATTGCACTGAGCCAAATTCCCTTTTCTCGAAGCTTCTGACAAACATTAAGTGTATTAAGTTCATCACCAATAACAATGGCATGAATTGACGATGAATTTTTGATTAACTGCACACTACTGGATAATTTTGTTGCAAGTAATTGACTCAATTCTGTAATTTTTTCTCGTCGCCAATGGTCGCGTTGAATGATTTCAATGCTTTTTTTAGTTGCCCATGCAAGGGCTGGTGAAATGGCTGTTGAATAAATATAATGCCGTGAAAAATTAACTAAATAGTCAGCAAGCAATTCATTACAAGCAACAAAAGCACCACTGGTTGCAATACTTTTACCAAAAGTCCCCATAATAATGTCAATATCGGCAATGCTGCTACTTCCTTGCCCTTTATTGCCAATAACACCGATACTGTGAGCGTCGTCTAAATATAGTAGTGCATTGTGCTGTTGTGAAAGTTTCGACAAACTTTCTACATCAGCCTGATCGCCATCCATACTAAAAACACCTTCAGAGACGATAACCTTATTTAATTCAATAGCGTCATTATCCGATGATTTTATATTTTTAGTTAAAAATCGCTGTAATTGTGCCGTATCGTTATGTAAAAAGCGTTTTACTTTTGCCTTACTTGCTAAAGCACCATCGATTAAAGAAGCGTGGCTGAGTTTATCTAAATAAAGTTGGCAACTTTCATGACCTAAAGCGTGCATTAAGGCATTGTTTGCCGAAAATCCGCTAGCGAATAACAAACATTTAGGCTGGTTTAGCCAATCACAAATATCATTTTCCAATGCTTGATGAGCATAAGAGTAGCCAGTAATTAAGCTAGAGCCACTCGCACAGGTGCCAAATCGTTCAGCACCAACGACTAATGCTTGGTTAATATCTTTATGATGATTTAAGCCAAGGTAGTCGTTTGAAGAAAAGTTAAGGTAACTTTTCTTGTCAATTTTAACATAGCGGCCATTTTGCTCAGCAACACACTGACGCACACGATAACGTGCGCGCTGTTTTTGTTGTGCAATATCTGCGGATAAAAACTCAAACGCCATACAAATTAATTTACGGCGTTATAAAATAGATCACTGTTTTGCTGATCAACAACAGCGGTTTTAATTTTAGCTTCGTCTACTTCTGAACTCGCAATTGTTTCAGTATTAATACCTAAACGATCAAAGAGCATCATGTCTTTGTTAGCTTCAGGATTACCAGTAGTCAATAATTTACAACCGTAAAAAATTGAGTTGGCACCCGCTAAAAAGCACATGGCTTGCATTTGCTCATTCATAGCATCACGCCCTGCAGATAAACGAACATGACTTTTTGGCATCATGATACGTGCAACAGCAATACAGCGAATAAATTCAAAATGATCTAAATCTGCAACGTCAGAAAGCGGCGTTCCTTCAATTTTAACCAACATATTAATCGGTACACTTTCTGGTTGTGGTGAAAGGTTGGCCAGTTGAGCCAATAACGACGCACGGTCTTTACTCTCTTCACCTAAACCAACAATACCGCCACTACAGACTTTCATACCTGAACTTCGTACATTAGTTAAAGTGTCTAATCGGTCTTGATAAGTGCGCGTAGTGATAATTTGATTATAATGCTCAGGCGAAGTATCTAAATTATGATTGTAATAATCTAAACCAGCCCCTTGTAATTCATCAGCTTGGTCGGCAGATAACATGCCTAGTGTCATGCAGGTTTCTAGTCCTAAAGCTTTAACGCCCTTAACCATTTCAACTACAGCAGGCATATCTCTAGCTTTAGGGTTACGCCATCCAGCGCCCATACAAAAACGTGTAGAACCTTGATCTTTAGCTACTTGTGCTGCTTCTAGCACTTTTTGAACTTCCATTAAACGTTCTTTATCAATGTCAGTTTTATAACGAGAGCTTTGAGAGCAATACTTGCAGTCTTCTGGGCAGGCACCGGTTTTTATTGATAATAAAGTACTTACTTGAACTTCATTTGGATTAAAGTTTGCGCGGTGAATAACTTGGGCTTTAAACATCAAATCATTAAATGGCATTTCAAACAGGGCTTTAACTTCCTCTGCTTGCCAATTATGGCGTACTTCACTGTTACCTTGGTTGCTATTATTAGCGGTCGTATTTGTTGAAGATTTACTTACCGCTGATGTTTGCTGTGTCATAGTTATTCACTCGTTTTGAAATTGCATCTGCCATTATTAACGGGTAGTCTATGCGTCAACCGCAAGATGTCAACTAATTTACCCAACCAAGCCTTACATATGAACAATAAACAAACAGAATTACTCGAATTTGACAAAAACCACGTTTGGCATCCTTACACTTCTATGTCTAAACCTTTGCCTTCATACCTAGTTGAGTCAGCTAACGGTGTACATATTAACCTGGCAAGTGGTGAAAAAGTTGTAGATGGTATGTCATCATGGTGGTCTGTACTGCATGGCTATAATCACCCTGAACTAAATCAGGCCTTAAATGACCAAACCCAAAAATTTGCTCATGTAATGTTTGGCGGTTTAACGCACGAACCTGCCATAACGTTATCAAAAACCTTAATTGAAATTACCCCTGCTGGTTTGAACAAAGTATTTTTAAGTGATAGCGGCTCGGTGTCAGTTGAAGTCGCACTTAAAATGTCATTACAGTATTGGCATAGCAAAAATAAACCTGAAAAGCATAAAATACTCACTGTTAAGAATGGCTACCACGGCGATACGTTCGCTGCGATGTCAGTTTGTGATCCAATTAATGGTATGCATCAATTATTTGAACCTGTTTTAATGAAAAACCTCTTTGCTCCCGCGCCTACCATAGCCTTTGACCAACCTTGGGATAACAAAGATGTTGAAGAGCTAAGTAAAATATTTGCCGAGCACCATAATGAAATTGCAGCTTTTATTATCGAGCCGATAGTACAAGGCGCCGGTGGCATGCGCTTATATCACCCTAACTATTTAAAAGCTTGTAGAGCGTTATGTAATCAATACAATGTGCTGATGATCGCTGATGAAATTGCCACAGGCTTGGGACGAACAGGAAAGTTATTCGCCTGTGAGTGGGCTGATATTAGTCCAGATATTATTTGTTTAGGTAAAACGTTAACCGGTGGCTACATGACACTAGCAGCCACCTTATGTACTGACGAAATTGCTAACGCCATAAGTAATGGTGAAGCTGGATGCTTTATGCACGGACCTACCTTCATGGGTAACCCACTTGCTTGTGCTGTTGCAAACGCCAGTCTTAACATTTTAAAGCGAAACCAATGGCAACAACAAATAGCCAATATTGAAAGTACGTTTAAAGAACATTTATTACCACTAAATTTACACGATAGAGTTAACGACGTTCGTATATTGGGCGGTATAGGCGTAGTTGAAGTTATTGAAAATGTTGATATGGCAGAGATACAAAAGCGCTTTGTTGAATTAGGCGTTTGGATCCGCCCGTTTGGAAAGCTTATTTATATTATGCCGCCTTTTATTAGCAAGGAAACAGATTTAAATTTACTGATAAAGGCGATAAGTACGATATTGGATGAAGATAAATGTTTTAAACGCAATTAACGCTATTTATTTAACTAGCCGTTATTACGTTTAAAACTCATTAATTTTTTATACTTAGCAGTAAGTTATTAAACAATTTTCGATTCGGAAATTTGCACTAAAATAAAGCTTACCCAAGCGATGGTGATAGCAAGCAGCAATAATATATTAAAATGCTTACTGTCGCTTTTACGTCGGCTACGGTACTTGTCTAGTATCAAACAAAAATAACTACTTAAGGCACTTAACCATAAAACTATATATAAGTAACCCGTTAATGGTGTTAACCAAAACTTTCTAATTTCAATATCATGATAACGTAATAAACCATAATCAGACTCTGGTGCCGCATAGTAAGACACGATTAAAGCAAAAACGAATAATCCCCAACCTAAGATGGCTAGTATTCTCAATAGATAAGTCCATAAATCAGCAGCACTCCTTCGCTCTTTTCTAGTATTTTTCATACTTCGTACCGCCTTTTATCTCTAATTGTATTTTTTCTTTTTATAAAGACAAGATTTAGCAATTATTACTTGTTAAACCTTACAAGCAAGGTAACATATCAATCCTTAAAATTAGAGAACATTTTTGACAAAAAAGAGGTTTAAATGTCAGTCATTGCAATTACTGATATCTTGGCAGGAAAATATCCTGTTAATGAATCAATTACTATCCATGGTTGGATCCGCACACGTCGTGATTCGAAAGCAGGTATTTCATTTTTAGCGGTTCATGACGGTTCATGTTTCGACGCTATTCAAGCAATTGCTCCTAACAACTTGGATAATTATCAGACTGATATATTAAAACTTACTACTGGTGCTGCCGTAAAAGTTACCGGTATCTTGGTAGAATCACCAGGTAAAGGTCAGTCATTTGAATTACAAGCAGAGCAAGTTGAAGTATTAGGTTTAGTAGAAGACCCAGATACTTATCCAATGGCAGCAAAACGTCATAGCATTGAGTTTTTACGTGAACAAGCACATTTGCGCCCACGCACCAACATAGGTGGCGCTGTTACTCGTGTTCGTAATACATTAGCACAAGCGGTACATCGCTTTTTGCATAGTAAAGGTTACTTTTGGATCAGCACACCATTAATCACAGGTAGTGATTGCGAAGGTGCAGGTGAAATGTTCCGCGTTAGTACGCTTGATATGGAAAACTTACCGCTAAACGATCAAGGAAAAGTTGATTACAACCAAGACTTTTTTGGTAAAGAAACATTTCTAACGGTTTCAGGCCAATTAAATGTTGAAACCTATTGTTGTGCCCTTTCTAAAGTTTATACCTTTGGACCAACTTTTCGTGCTGAAAACTCAAACACTACACGTCATTTAGCTGAATTTTGGATGATCGAACCAGAAATTGCTTTTGCTGATTTGTCAGATGCTGCTGATTTAGCTGAAGAAATGTTAAAGTATGTCTTTCAAGCTGTGCTTGATGAACGTGCTGACGACATGGCATTCTTCCAACAACGTGTTGATAAAACCGTTGTAGAACGATTAAATTCAGTGATTAACAATGACTTTGTACGTTTAGATTACACCGACGCAATCACTATTTTAGAAAACTGCGGTAAAAAGTTTGAAAACAAAGTAGCTTGGGGTGTTGATTTAAACTCAGAGCACGAGCGCTACTTAGCTGAAGAGCATTTTAATGGTCCGGTTGTTTTACAAAACTACCCTAAAGACATTAAATCTTTCTACATGCGTTTAAACGATGATGGAAAAACCGTTGCTGCTATGGACATTTTAGCTCCGGGTATTGGTGAAATTATTGGTGGTAGTCAACGTGAAGAACGTTTAGATGTTCTGGACAAGCGTTTAGCCGAAATGAATTTAGATCCTGCAGATTACAGTTGGTATCGTGACTTACGTCGCTACGGCACTGTTCCACACTCAGGTTTTGGTTTAGGTTTTGAACGTTTAGTAGCTTATGCAACAGGCATGCAGAATGTTCGTGACGTGATCCCTTTCCCAAGAACACCAAACAACGCTGCATTCTAAGTTTGTTAACTGTTAAACAGTTAACAGGTGCACATAAAAAAACCCTCTTATAGAGGGTTTTTTATTAAGTAAAAATAAGTAAAAATATTTATTACATACACTTCACTTGAAAGCTTAACATTGCGCGATTTTTATAACGTACAATTTACCTATCTAAAAATAACTAACATGGTCTTCAAGTGATTTACTATTTTTCAAAGGTAACTCTTTTAGCTCGTCACCAATGTATAAAAAGCCAACAATTTCTTCATGTAACTCAATATTTAAACGCTCTTTAACCAATGGATGATAACTCATTTCACCCGTGCGCCACACAGAACCGAGCTTAAGACATGTTGCCGCCATTTGCATTGCATGAACCGCACAACCCGCAGCAATTAATTGCTCTTGTTTTGGTACTTTAACATGTTGATGAAACTTGGTGCTGATCACAATAATTAACGGTGCTCTAAAAGGCATTTTAGCGGCTTTTTCAATTTTAGCTTCATCGCCACCATCAGTGATCACCGCTGACTTAAATGCCTTACTTAGCTTTGTTAAACCGTCATCTTTTATTACGGTGAATCGCCAAGGCGTTAAACATCCATGGTCAGGAACACGCATTCCTGCTTTGAGAATATTATCAATGGTCTCTTGATCAGGTGTATTGCCGTGCAAATGAGGGTTAGACTGACGAGTATGTAAAAACTCTAATACATTCATAAAATTGAAAATTCCTTTAGTTTGATATCCTTTGAGCCAAAATGAACTGATGAATATAGCCATAAATTATACTGATTTTGCGTGTGAACATTACAGTTATATAGATGCTATCTACTTGTTATCATATAGGTTAAATATCTTTTGTCATCAATTAATGTAACTTTACTGTATATATCTATTTCTTCAACTTTATCATATAAAAAATTCCAAATTCTAACAAAGAATAAAATGATCGAGGGCTTAAACCTTAGAAAATAACCCTCTGACAAAAATAGTTACATTTACGACTACTTAATCACGTGAATTTTCAGTAGCATATAGTATCGATAACTTAGAATAATCTGTAGACAGGTTTTATGAAAGAAAATAAGAGTACATTGGCACGAATCACCTTCGGCTTTTTTAGTTTACTTAACACTTCACGTAAAATTATACTTAATCTAGTTTTTTTTACCGTGCTATTCATTTTTATTATTGCCATTAATAGTGGTGAAGAAGCGATTGTGATTAAGCCAGGCTCAGCACTGGTGTTAAATCTAAGTGGTGATATTGTTGAACAAAAACACGATATAGATCCGATTGATGCATTCGTGAGTGAAGCTCTAGAACAACCTGATACCGCGCCTGAAGTATTATTAGCTGACATTTTAAACGTGATCGAACACGCTGAACAAAACGATAATATTAGTATGCTTGTGTTGGACTTAAAAAACATGCAAGGCTCAGGTATTACGAAATTAAGCGATATTGCTCATGCCATTACAAAGTTTAAAACCAGTGGCAAGAAAGTTATTGCTGTGGGCGAACAATACAGTCAAAACCAATATTACCTTGCTAGTTTTGCTGATGAAATTTGGCTAAACCCTAAAGGCTGGATGCTATTAGACGGCTATGGTCGTTATCAACTTTACTTTAAATCGGCATTAGACAAGTTATCAATTAGCCAACATGTTTTTCGTGTTGGTACTTATAAATCCGCGGTTGAACCTTATATTAGAGACGACATGTCTGTTGCTGCAAAAGAAGCTAACCAATTATGGTTAAACGATCTATGGCAACAATATAAAAACGATGTTGCCCAGCAACGTGGTTTTGAAAGCAGTAACTTTGATGAAGATGTTGATGTTCTCCTCACTAAATTGAAAGCGGCTAATGGTAATATTGCCGAGTATGCGCTGCAAAACCATTGGGTTGATGCGTTAAAAACAAGAGAACAAATTAGTAATGAATTAATCAATATGGTTGGAAGTGATGGTGAAGAAAGCTTTAAAAAAATAGTTTTTAATGATTATTTAAATGTGATCAAAAACCCATTTGCTCCGAACATGATTAACGGTGATAAAGTCGCTGTCATCGTTGCTAAAGGTACTATCTTAGATGGTAATCAAAAACCGGGTACTATTGGTGGCACATCTACGGCAGCCCTACTTCGCAAAGCTCGAATGAATGATGATGTAAAAGCGGTTGTACTCAGAGTTGATAGTCCAGGTGGCAGTGCATATGCTTCAGAAGTTATTCGACAAGAGGTTGAATTACTAAAAGTTGCCGGTAAGCCGGTAGTTGCATCAATGGGAACATATGCTGCATCAGGTGGTTATTGGATATCTGCCCCAGCAGATAAAATATACGCCTCACCTACTACAATAACCGGCTCAATTGGTATATTTGGTTTTTTTATGACCTTTGAAAACTCATTGAGCAAGTTAGGCATTCATACTGATGGTGTTGGTACAACTGATATTGCTGGGTTTGGCTTAACACGCGAATTAACCCCAGGCATGGCTAACATTGTACAATTAAATATTGAGCGCGGTTATCGAGACTTTATTGAACTGGTTGCCAATAATCGAGATATGACAACAGCACAAGTTGATGCTATTGCACAAGGTCGTGTGTGGTCAGGTAAAAAAGCATTAGAGCTGGGTTTAGTGGATGCATTAGGTAATATTGATAACGCTATTGAAGCTGCAGCTGAACTAGCCGGATTACAAAATTACGATACCTTACTCATTGAAAAAGAAAAAAGCCCTCGTGCATTATTCTTACAAAGCTTATTCGGACAAGCATCAGTATTGTTTAATGAACCGACTAAAGAAATTTACAGTGAAAACAGTATTACAAAAATAATCAGTCAGCTGGCTCTTGAAATTAAACAATTCTCGCAATTAAATGATCCTCAAGGAATTTATTCATTTTGTTTAGCGTGTGAAGTTGAATAAATAAAGTTTACATCAACTAACTCAAGCCTCGAATTATCGAGGCTTTTTTTTATCTAAAACCTGTTTAATTCTTCAAAGACACTGAAAACTGTGTGTTACAATCCTCGGCAATTACAATTCTACTTTGGCATTTTAATGTCAATTTTACATTAAGACTTATGCTATGAGAAAACGTATCTATATTGCTTATACCGGTGGCACCATTGGTATGAAGCCGAGTGAAAATGGTTACATACCACAAAAGCAACATTTAACCGACGCAATAATGAAAATGCCCGACTTTCATCGTGAAGAAATGCCAGAATTTACGATAAATGAATATCAGCCATTAATCGACTCATCTAATATGTCACCTGCCGATTGGCAACATATCGCTAACGATATTCAGCAACATTATGAAGATTACGATGGTTTTGTCGTGCTTCATGGCACAGATACTATGGCTTATACCAGTTCTGCGCTTTCATTTATGCTCGAAAATTTAAGTAAACCCGTTATTGTTACCGGTTCACAAATACCGTTAAGCCAATTACGCTCAGATGGCCAAGAAAACTTACTCAATTCATTATATATAGCAGCCAACTACCCTATTAATGAAGTTGGTTTATATTTTAATAATAAATTATTTCGTGGCAACCGCAGTATCAAAGCCTACGCTGATGGTTTTAATGCTTTTGACTCACCTAATTTACCACCGTTGCTTGAGGCAGGTATTAACATTAAGTTAATTGAAGGTAAAATATCTGAGCCTGTTTCTCTGCCTTTAAAATTAGCACAAATTACTCCACAACCTATTGGCGTAGTACATTTATACCCAGGTATATCTGTCGAGTTAATTAAAAACATCATTAAACAACCAGTAAAAGCGTTGATAATACGTAGTTATGGTGTTGGTAACGCTCCACAAAATCAAGCAATGTTAGATTGTTTAAAACAAGCAAATGATGATGGTATTGTGATTGTTAACTGTAGTCAGTGCATTAAAGGCACAGTAAATATGAAAGGATATGCTACGGGTAATGCACTGAGTAAAATTGGGGTAATTAGCGGTAACGATATGACTTTAGAAGCAACATTAACGAAATTACATTACTTGCTAAGTAAAGAATACTCGCACGATAAAATTTGCCAATTACTTGAAGTAAGTTTACGTGGTGAATTAAGTTAAGACATCGCTAATTAGTTTGAAGCTATCAGTTTTTTTATGACGGACGACAGCTTCAAACTTAGCGAGTTATTCTTTTATTGAAATATAGGTTTAACTCTATTTAAGAAGGCAATATCTTGCTGATCAAACTTTCCTAACATTAGCCATTGTGAAAATTTATCCTCTAAATCAATTGGCGCACCAGAAGACATTTGGGTCTGCATTAAATTAACCTGTACCGCCATTCTACTTTGCTGTAGCTCGCTTGGTGATGGTATACCAGATAAAATTTCAAGCTCTAGCGTTGCCTCAGCACGATTAGCCAACTGTTCTTTGTTGGTTAATTCTTTTAGTTTTTTCTGCCAGAATGTATTTAAGTGTTGATATTCACCCTGCTCAGTAAAACCTGCTTCACTAGCAACACCTTGTTCCAACGCTGTAAATAAATAACGCCATTGCTGTTTTTCATTAGCTTGTTTACAGTCAACAATTTTCTTAGCTAAAGACTTTTCCTTCGCAATAATTTGTTTTTCAAGTTTGACCATTTTTGGCTTTTGTTGTGTTACTTCATGGTATAAAACTTGTAATGCTTGCTCAAAATCTTGTAGCTCTTGTAATTGGTTAATAGTTGAAAATTGGTCTTCAAGAGTTTGTAAAGCAAGTTCTAACTCAGCTGTTTTAGCGGTACTTGCTGATTTTTCAATCACGGACTGTTGATCACGTTTAGTAAAAATATCATCATTAATTTTTCTAAAGGTTTGCCAAAGTTTATTTTCAACTTTAGCACCAGAATAACCAGTATTACGCCATTGAGTTTGCAACGTTTTAACTTGATTAACCGCTTTAAAAACATCGTCCTGTTCAAGTAACTGCTTAGCAGTACCAATAAGTTGCTGTTTTATTTCTTTGTTTTCATCATGATAAACTTTAATTGCAGATTTAACCGGTTGTAAAACATTATTAAACTGTTGGTTTATTTCTTGATAAATTGCACGGTCAACTTGCCCTGCACTTTGCCATTGTTTTACCACTTGGTTTAATTCAGCTTCCAATGTCTTAAAATCAACGACAATGTTTTGGTCTATATTTTCAGTTGTACTCGGTAACTTATTAGCAAGTAAAGTTGCTTGCTCCATAAAACCCTGACGGGTTAATAAGTGCTGAGCTCTAAGTTTTTCTTGTTCTGCAAAAAATAATCTACACGGCGTAAATGCAGTTTCACATAATTGATTAAACTCGGTATTTAATTTTTGCTCTTCGTCGTCGTCAGCATGACCAAGACTATTCCAAGTTTTTCGATACTGTTTAACTTTTTCAGCTTGTTCGTTAGGGTTGTCTAGTGGTGTTTCTACAATTGTTTTAATGTCAGCTAATAACTGCTGCTTACGCGGGGTTGCAATGTAATGCTCCCAATCGGCTAAATCAGCTATTTTTTCACTGAGTGAGTCATAATCTTTTTGTATACGATTTTGTTGCTGCTCTGATAACGCATTAAAAAGTTGTTTAGCTTTTTTGAAAACGCCAAATGCAGCATTGTACTTACCCGATGCAATGAGCCTTTTAACATCATGTAGTTTTTTCTGAGTGACTGAGAATTCTTGCTTTTGTACTTGCTGAAGTGGCTTGACAGCCTGACGCCAGTTACGCTGAATTTCATTAGCCGCGTTCTTAATAGAGTCAGGTAATGCTCCAGCCGAATTTTTCTCAGCATTTTTCCATTCACCAAGCCAGTCTTGATAAACAGTTTGGCGTTCGTTCATTTCTGAAACGGTTGTTGGCATAGCCAATTGTGATACTTTTGAAATTAAATGCGTAGCGTCACTAACCGATTGTGCAATTTCAGGTAATTGCTGAAGCTTTTGCTGTTGTTGGCAAATTTTTGCAATGAAGGAATTCTGTTCTTCTTTAGTTAATACAGAAGCAATTATCTCACTGGTTAATTTATCAAACAGTGTTTGATATTGTTGTTCTTCAATATCATCATTTTCAAAAATACTTGTTGTTAATGTTTGATCAATAATAGCTAACGTTTTGTCAAAATGAATACGTGACTTCTGTTTAGCATCGCTTAGTTCACGCGCAATTTCATCCTGAACATGTTGTTCAGCTTTTGTAGCAAAAAGTTTATCAAGTTGCACAGTAATAGTTTGGTGCTTATCAATAAAGTCATTATTTTCTGCCGTATCAAATGCAGACAATTCAGCAATTAATGCTTGCCATTCTGTATTCAAACTTTCACGTTTATCTAAGTATTCTTTATAATCGTATTGATCTTTTAAAGCTTGAAGCTTTGCCAGAACTAAATTAATTTTTTTACAAAGTACGATCGGTTGTTCAATGGCGTATTGTAGCTTAGCAATTTTATCGGTTAACCGTTGTGTAACTTCAAGCTGTTGTGATTTTTTCTTAAGTTTTTCTAAAGTATCTAAATCATCAACTTTACTGATAATGTAATTTTGTACTTCTGCGTTCTGCTTTAAGCTAAATAAATTAACTAACACCTGAGGTTTCAAGGTTAATTTATTACTGAGATCATTAGCCTGTGTTTTATTCGCTATTTTTTCAAATAAGGTGATGATCAAATTAGCTTCTTCGGCTGTTTTTAACCATGTTTCAAAAAAACTATAATCATTCGTGTTTTTGATATACGTGAGTTTATCTTGCTCAGAGAGTTTAATAGTGTCTTGATCGGTTAAAATTGCGCAGACTTTTTTCCCTGCGTATTGTTTAACTTTAACCATGTTGTTTTCTTGGCTATGGGTTAACCAAGATTGGTAACTATTAAGTTTTATTAATGCAGCACGTCGAACATTTTCATTGTCGTCATTGGCGGCAAGTGCTTCTATAATTTCACGTTGTTCTGGTTCATCTATTGAAAGACTAGAATTTATTGCTTCAACGCGTACGGTACTATTTTTGTGTTGCCATTTCTTTTTTAAAAATTTAGAAAAAATCATATATCTGAAAACCTAGCAATGTCGTTATTGTCGAGCGCTGAAGGAAAGTCTGAACGTAGTTCGCGTTTTGTTTTTATGATCATCTCACCTTTGGGGCTAATAGAAAGAGTTTGATCTGAGTTTAAATGCTTAGATTGATAAGCCATGGTAATTTGTAACGCACTTAATTGCTGTTCTTTAGCAACAACGGTACCTTCTGGCCACTTGCCAGTTTCAGCTGCACATTTTAAGCGCAAATACATTTCTTCTGACATATTGTCGACTAACTGAATGATATCCATGAATATCTCTTATAAATTAGGTTAATTAAGATTGGCTACGTTTGGTTAATATAAGTCTAACTCGGGTAATTATATAAAGAATAAAACCTAATACAGTACTGGTTATTGCAGAAATATATTCCCAAGTGCCCGGTTGTGCATCTTGCCAATATAAAAACAGAAAACCACCACAAAATAATAACATAGCAATAAAAGAGTGATTCATTAATTGCTGTGACTTAGTTACTGCACTTACGCGCTTTAAACTTGCTATTTTATCAGCATCTAATGCGGTTAAGTCTATTTGACAATGCTCACATTGTTTAGCTTTATCGGATATTTTTTTCTTACAACTTGGGCAATTTATTACGGCCATTTTTCTACCTCTGCTTCGATACTTTATTTTACCTAAAAAAAACACCCTTGCGGGCGTTTTTTTTCAGTAATTATCAATTATTTTTTATTTTGCTTATTAAAACGGTTTTCCCAAAAGTCAGCATTTTTAATTTCTAAACTTTTTGGATCAAAAGTGTAATCTTCAACACCTTCTTTTTGCTGTCTTTCGTAGTCTTTTAACGCTTTAATTGCGGGCTTAGCCATAAAGAAAATTGCAATAATACCAACAATATTTAACCAAGCCATTAACCCAACACCAATGTCACCTAATCCCCAAGCTGCACTTGGCTCTGCAACAGTACCGTAAAATACGGCTGTCATAATGATTAACTTAAGCACGAACCTAAGTATTGGCATTTTGATGGTTTTATTTATATATGAAACGTTGTTTTCTGCAATAAAGTAATACGCAAGTACCGTTGTAAATGCAAAGAAAAACAATGCTATTGCAATAAACGGCTTACCGAAACCAGTTAGTACACTATCAACAGCAAGCTGTGTAAAAGCAGGTCCGTTAATAACAACATCACTAGCTAAATTTTGTACAACAAAACTTGGTGCACCTTCAGGCATTACATTGTAAGACTGAGTAATTAAAATCATAAATGCGGTTGCAGAACAAACAAATAGCGTATCAATGTATACTGAAAACGCTTGAACAAGCCCTTGTTGTGCAGGATGTTGAACTTCAGCAGCGGCAGCTGCATGAGGACCAGTACCTTGACCAGCCTCATTTGAATAAACACCACGTTTTACACCCCAACCAATTGCAGCACCAAAGCCAGCCATAGGAGAGAACGCATCTGAAACGATTAACATGAAAACTCTTGGTAATGCATCAATATGTAGTGCGATAATTGAACACGCAATAATAATATAAGCTAATGCCATAAACGGTACGACAACTTGTGTGAAGCTGGCAATACGTTTAACGCCACCAAAAATGATAAAGCCAAGCAATATAACAATAAATACCGCAGTATATACTTTCGTTAAAGGCAAGGCGCCCATGAAAGAGTTTACTGAGCCACTGGTACCAAAAACATTGACCATAGCGTCACCAATACCGTTTGATTGAACAACGGGTAAAAGTACACCACATGCAAGAATTGTCGCTAGTGCAAACGTCCAAGCATACCATTTTTGTCCAAGCGCCTTTTCTATATAGTACGCTGGACCACCACGATATTGGCCGTCTTCTTCTTCTTTATAAATTTGTGCATTAGTTGATTCAATATAAGCTGTAGCAGCACCTAAGAATGCAACGACCCACATCCAAAATACGGCACCAGGACCACCAAAACCAATGGCCGCAGCTACACCGGCAATGTTACCGGTACCTACTCGTCCCGACAACGAAACAGCTAATGCTTGAAATGAGGATATCCCCTTTGCTGAACTTTTACCTGAAAGTAATAAACGGAACATTTCACGAAAATGACGAATTTGAACAAAACGCGTTAAAATAGAGAAAAAAACTCCAGCCCCAAGACATAGATAAATTAAATATGGGCTCCAAATATAGCCATTTATAATATCCACAATTTCTTGCATTCCATACTCCTAATAATTATTATTTTTATAAAGTTAATTTTGTGTTGTAAAATTTTATCGTAAGTCATCAACCACATGGTAAATAGCCGTAAGAAAATCACGCCCAAATAAACTACTGCGTTCATCTGACCAGCCAACACTATAGTCTGGCAATAAATCATTGTCTTTAAATGGCATTTCTACAGTGTAAGCTAAACAATTAAACTGTTCACCTACCCAATTAGCTGCAACCGTTAAGTTAGCTTGGCCAGGCTCGTCTTTATCATAGCCTTTGTCATCTTGAAATTCAGGTGTAATAGCGAGAAGTATATTTTTGAAATTATCTTCAAGGCCTTTAACACGTTCATTGTAAGATGGAACACCTTCGCTACCTGCAACAAAGTTGAAAGGTAAAGCCTCATCGCCATGAATATCTAAATGCATATCTACACCAGTAGCAAGCATTTTCTCTCTGACTAAATAAACCTCTGGGCTGTTCTCCATTGTTGGCGTTTGCCATTCGCGGTTTAAATTTACCCCTTTCGCATTCGTGCGAAGATGACCTCTAGCAGAACCATCTGGGTTCATGTTTGGTACTAAATAAAATACAGCACTGTTGAGTAACGAACGTGCAACACCATCATCTTCATCTAATAAGCGATCAATAAAGCCTTCCATGAACCATTCGGCCATAGTTTCACCTGGATGCTGACGCGCAGTGATCCAAATAACTTTTTTGCCTTCGCCCTCTTCTCCAACTTTTAATAAAGACATATCACGTCCATCAAGCGTTTGTCCCAACACTTGTAACTGACAATCTATATCTAATTGTGCGCTGTGAATTAAATCTTGGTGACGTTCGTAGCTGTAAGGGGCGAAATAAGCAAAATATGTTGAATCATATTCTGGAGTGAAAGTAATTGAGAGGTTTTCACCATCAAAAATTGTTGGAACACGAAACCAATGTTGACGATCATAAGAAGCAACCGCTTGATAATCTTTCCATCCCTCTACATAAGCCGACTTGCCAGCATTAGTTAAATGCATAACATGTTCTGAATGTTCAGTATTATGTAGTTTAAAATGAAACCATTGGTAGAATTCTGATTGATGATCTTTTTTAATGGCTAGTTGTATATTGCTAGGACTTTCGGTTGAGATAACCTCGATATTACCTGAGTCGAAGTTTGATGAAATTTGCATAAGGCAGTCTGCTCATTATTTTATAATGGCAATAGTGTACACAAACACTTAAAAGATCAGAAGACTAAAGACTCCTTAAATACAGACCTATTTCAGTTGTATAGCCTAAAGATCGAGCAATTACAGTATTTTGGCCGTCTAATACATAATAACTAGGGTAACCCAAGACCTTAAAGTCGGCTTTTACTTGCTCATTACCTAAAGCAACAGGAAACGTTAATTGGTGATTATTAGTAAATTTCATCACTTCTTCTTCATCAACAAAGTCTAATGCGACTGCAATAACATTTATCTCAGGATTTTCTAGATAAAAGCTTTGTAAATTATCGATACTAAAATTGCACACTTGGCACCAAGGAGCAAAAAAATAAACAATCGTTTTCTTACCCTCTGCATGAAGAGTAATAACATTATTTTTAAGTGTTTTTAATGTTTGTGGAGCTGGAGTAACATCTGCACTGGCAGATAACATATCAGTTTCACGCAGCATAGAAACAGCATTAAAAATTAACAAAAACACGAACGTTTGTATCAGAAGGCTACGAAACAATGTGATAACTGCCAAAAAATTAGAAGGTATTAATTAAGACCGAGTTTATGACTTATAAATTCATAATATAAAAGTAAATTTTAGGAATTATCATTTTAAGAGTATAAACCACCCTATAAAAGCTAAGTTCACAAATAGCGAAAAAGGATGAACCTTTCAATAAAAGCGAGATTTTCTAAACATTTCGGTGATGTAGAGATTTGAACTCTGCTCGAAATATTTCCACTACAAACCCTTTTTCGCATGAGTAAACGTTCATATAGCACAAACTATATATGATTTCTCGTAAGGATTTTGTTTTCCTTACCTGGTGTATGTGACCACGCATAATGCTTGAGATTACGAATTCCTATATGAGATTTAAATTAACCATATTAACTAAGCCACCAACGGATTTTTAAATGGGTTGAGTTTAACTGAATAAATAGTCTTATTCTCGTCAATACCCGATGGCTTATAAATAATTAACATTCATTAAAAGTCAAACTTATGCTACATGAAGTCAAATATATTTGACATCAATTTAAAGTCAAACTAACATTACACCATGTCTAATATATTTGACATCAACTAAAGAGGAATGAGAAATGTCATTTGTTCATAAAAGTGTTTGGGTACAGTTTTTAATTACGGTATTTATTGCATATTACTACGGTAGTGAGTTTGCTCACTTATATTCAACAGAACAACTGAGTGATGATAACTTCACCTCATTACTTTTTTCTACAGCTATTCAGCTCGTTATCCTCAATATTGCTGTACATACCATAGTGGCATTACTGAGTAACAAGGACGAAGTAGAACAAGAAAGAGATGAACGAGATATATTGATTAGTTTAAAAGGTGGGAATATCGCCTACAACATGTTGAGTACTTGGGTCGTATTTGTATTAGTTAGCTTGTGGGCAACATCATTAGAAAATGCTCGTTACTACTTTGATACCTTAAGTGGAGAGTTTAATGTCTTGAACATACTACTTGTAGGCTTTCTTGTGGCAGAAATATTAAGATTCTCTTATCAGTTATTTTACTACCAAAAAGGTGTTTAGTTATGCCTAAAGTATTAACTAATAATGTCCGGGTTTTACGCTTTCATCACAATGAGATGACACAGCAAGAATTAGCTAAAATGGTTAGTGTCTCTAGACAAACTATTGTAGCAATAGAAAAAGGCAAATACTCACCATCATTAGAGGTAGCATTTAAAATTGCAGATGTATTTAGTGTATCGATTGCCGAGGTATTTAGTTATCAAGAACAAGTTGATGAGTAATATTTGGTTTTCAATTACTACTATTGTTTGAGGAAGATTTACAGGACACGTATCGCAAAAAAAAGTTTATCACCCAATAACAACAATTCGCAGAGTAAAGGGACATATGTGGCGGTGAGATAAAGATTTGAAGTCTACTCGAAGGTTTAGCGCTGCAAACCCTTTTTATCAAACTAAACACTCAAATAGCAAAAAGCCCGTTAACCCTACGATTAACGGGCTTTTCTTAATGTGGCGGAGAGTTAGAGGTTTT
>TARA_R110000765_G_scaffold67566_2_pt1 | contig 21365 bp, 36 predicted proteins | sample TARA_R110000765 | Tara Oceans TARA_R110000765 (sample SAMEA4398168) | marine metagenome | biome: Polar Biome; feature: [MES] marine water layer (ENVO:01000295) within the mesopelagic zone...; material: water (ENVO:00002006), including particulate matter (ENVO:01000060) such as...... | reverse complement strand
AATCCTGCTATACAATGTATGTTTTTCCTGCAGTTAGGACATTGGTATTTGTTTGGAGATCCTCCGATTAGATTGTACTCGTTTTTCTCTCCTACTGTACCAATTACTTCCTCACTCATTTTGAGAAACTAAACTCCCTTGTCTTTCTATCGTATTTTATGTTAGGAAATGCGTCAAGATAGTCCATATACTCTCTAGAGAATGCGTCATGAGAACAATTCATCATAGCGATTAGTGCTCCTCTCTTTATTACTCCCTCTTTAGAGACTATGGTACAAAATGATCTTTCTCTAGCTTTTCCTGCTAAATATCCCTGTTCGGTTACCATGTGTGTGTGAGAGTGTAATACTTATTTTAATGTTTAAAAAAATAATAATATAATCAATATAATAATAAAACATTTTATTTATTTTTTTTTATTTATTACTTTTTTATTTTGTTCTACTCTCACACACGTTTTATGCCTGAGTGTGTTTAAATGTTTAAATAAGGTATTATGTTGTAAAAGGGTATGGAAAAAGACTTTGAGCCATGTATGTTCAGTAACGAATGTACTTGCAAAGACTACATCTGTATAAATGCAAGGGTAAAAGGTTATTATGACTGAATGCCAAAAATGCCACGAAGATAAAACAGATGTTGAAACAAATGGCGTGTTTGTATTGTGTGAAAAATGCGAAAATCAAGTACATGAATTTATTGTATTTGATCAACGTAATACAAACCGTTAATCTCTTTTTATTTTTTATAATCTGTCTATCAACTGTAGGAATAACTCTGCGTCAGACCAGCCTTTTACTTGCTCAGCAGTGAACCAAATTAATCTAATCCCTGCATACTCATAATATTCATTTCTCTTGTTAGTCTGCTTTACTCCCTTGCTAGTGTTAAAGTGCCAGTTTCCATCTATCTCGATTATTAGATTCTTCTTTGGAAATAGTAAATCTGGCATGAAAGTCTCCCAGTCTCTCCATAGATCTTCTTTTGATGTATAGCCCTCAGGTTGTATCATCTGCCATTTATGGGTCTGTTTGTTGATGAAAATAGTTTGATCAAAGAGTGGATAATGTCTGATGTGATTATCTCGAAGTATTACCGCTATCCTATTTTTTTCATTCATGTCATGGCCGTCTGTAGAGTCCCACTCTTTTTGTGCTCTGTGAATGAATGACTTTTTACCTTTCATTTATTCTCCAACTCCATACAGTTCTCCCAGAGATAGAGCAGATACGTTTCTCACACTCTACTACTGCTCCCTTGTCTACTAGTCCCTTTCTTCTTGGACGGACTTTGTTAGGATCTTTGAAATGTAAATATTTTGCTATCTCCAAATCAGTAGGGCAGCCCAGTGTTTTAATTGTGTCATAGACTATTTGTTCTCTATGGCCTAAAGAGGGTTTAATGTCTCTATAGGTGTCTAGGGAGGTGTCTCTCATCATTGTGACTTAATCTGTCTCCATAACCCTGTCTCTGTTTTCTCTGCTAGATCTTTTGCTAATAGTGCTGCCATGATTCTTCTTACGGAGGACTCTGGCATTATTTCCTTGTATAGGGTGTAAAGTTCAGCGTATTTTTTACCGTCTAATCCTATGGTATCATAGAGAGATTTTTGATTAGGAGAGAGATCCATTGGATCATATACTCTGCCCTCTGTGCTCTCATAAAGTCTTGTATCTACTACGGTTATCATCGGGACATTTTCCTGCTTATAGCAAATTTCCAGATTCCCTCTACCATAACATTCTCAGATGTAGTATCTACAATTTCACCAATAGCGGCTTTAATTGCTTCAATCTCTGAGACTATCTGCTCTATAGGAACCTCAACTCTAGGGGCTCCTCCTGCGGACTTTGGGGCTGCTGAGTGATTTTCACAGGAACATGGATTATCTCCTACAGGGATTTTGTCTCCTGTATATGGTTTAGCCCATGTGAACTTTCCTTGACATTTGTTACAAGTGTTCATCTTCCCTGCTCCTTTGGAGTTAATTTGCTTAAAAATAGCATTTTGCTCCAGTTTTCTAGGCCTATTGCTGCTAGTTCAGTTAGTATCTGATTAAAAGTCCAGTCATAACCGTCTGTATTTACTTTAGCCTTTATTTGATGTAAAATATCGACTTCTTTATCGTCTAGTTTTATGGTAATATCAAAGGATTCGCTCATGAGATTAGTTACCTCCAACTATTCGATTGTATGCTGCTTTGATCCTTGAGTCAGTTAAGAGAACTGCCTCTACTAGTTCGTTAATCTCTTGCTTACATTCAGAGGAAACGGATTTTGTAGCACGGTGTATGTTCTCAGTTACTGCAAAGTGATCGGTTAGTTCTTTTGCCATTATAACATTTAATTATTTAATTCCTTATTTAAATCATTATTTTTTAAGAGATATATCTGGAGTTTTTGTGTTTGCTTTCTCCATCTGTAGTTTTTCAATCATGTCACGTTGAGTAATAATTGTCTGAGCCATATTGTTAAAAATAATTGTAAATGTAGATATGATATTTGCATTGGCCTTTCCTGCGGTAGTCTGGAATAAATCCATTTGTTTTTCAATTTGTGTTAATAATTCTTCTTTAGGATTTGACATGAGATCTTTCAGTTGGTTCCTTATTTAAAATTATGTCAGTCCCCTATACCTCGGTAGCTAGTGTAATTGGACTACCTGTGGTAAATTGAACTTTAAGTATGGTTTTTCCTGCTCCTGAGTCAACACAGAATAACTTACACTCATCTCCTTGAACATTTGTCGCAGTTGGAGCAGTTGTGGATTCATCTATTGATAGCCATGCTCTAGTAGAATCTGTATTCAAAACCTCTATACCCTCATCATGCACTCTTAGTCTTGTCGTACCATTAGTTCTAAAGTAAAAACTGTCTGCAGATTCAACATTACAATAAAGACTCCCAGCCAATGAAGCAAAGCCAACATCGGATCCAGTGATTGTACCTGTTGACTGAAATAGCAGTTTACCTGAAAATTCTAAGTTATTTCCATTAGCATTGAGTCTGTTGAATAATGTAAGTCCTGAATTTTGAATTGAGGCCTGTCCTACACCTCCTACGAAAAACTCATGATCATCTGCAGAACTCGCTACAGAATATTCTAAATTTCCTGTTGAGTCTGTCTGTATGTGATTTGTACCTAATCCTAATTGCTTTGTGGCTGCAATATCTACGTTTCCGTCAATTTCTAAATCTTGTACGTTGATAATGTTATTATTATGAAAATTAGAAATTCCTGAACTACCTACACTGAAAGCCGAAGTCCCTACACTGTCCTTTAGTGCTACTGACGTATTTGTAATTGTTATCCTTGACGCTGATCCAATGAAAAATATATGCTCTAAAGCGGTATTATCTACGATATACTGAAAGCCCACAGTAGTAGGAGCATTGATCCTACAGTCATTCGCTGCGGCTGCTGTCCATTGTATTGCTCCTACATCATTAAGATTAAATTGTGCGGCTGAGTGATTGTTAGTCCATGTAAATACCTCTCCTGAGCCACTTGCACCTATGTTATTTTTTCCAACAGTCACCTGTTTGAATTTAGAATCTGTACCGTCATAATGAAAGCATATCCAGTCGTCTACTCCAAATGCGTAAGTAGTGCCAGCCATTAATTCTATGTTACCAGTGGTCTGATCTCCTGTACCTGATGTGTTAGTGATATTGAATGCAGAGGCAGAGTTATTTCTAATCCATAGTTCCTGACCGTCTTTAATTGTAGGGATTAGAACTTTGAGGTCATATAGGGCGGTATTTGTAATGTAGAGTCGAGGACAGTTATAATCATTGGTGTCTAATATTCCGCTTGCTGCCAGTTCTGATGTGGCAAGTCCTTTGAATCCTAATGCTCCTAGCATTACTCCTCCCCGTACGGATAGTTTTTCTCTTAATTTTAAATCGTTATTGGCAGTTCCTATAGAGTAGGATCTTTGTCTTGGTGCTCCCTCATCTTGAGATCTTAGCAGGCCATAGTTTTGCTCCGTTTGTATATTCATTAATTTTGCTGCAGTTATGCTGTCAGAGGGTGTCTCTGCTTTGCCTACCATTACTCGAATCTCCTCGAACCGTAGACCTTTCTCAAGAATCCTGCTCTACCGTTTTTTGCTTTTGTCATAGAGTATTCAATTTTCTTGGCTACTAGTTTAATTGAATTTACTGACTCTCCTGTTTTTAGAGCGTATTCACTTGAGTCCAGATAAACAATTCTAGGATTAGTGTAAAGGAATGAATCTGAAAATCTTATATCGAATCTACCCTGAGTACCAACTACAAAGTCCTTATGTCTAAATGCCACTCTTTGAGCCTCTCCTACTGCGTCTTTCTCTAGTTGCCTCTTTGAGAATATTTGGTTTCTCTGCATTATGGGTGCCTCAATATTTCTTACAGTCTCTACAGCATTAGATCCTACTGATGAGTCACTGGCCTTGGCCATAGCCAAATTACGTTTAGTAAATCTAAATGCGTCTATTCTAAACTCTGCGTCTGCAGCAAATAGGGGAGTTTGAGTTTGTACATCTACTATACCGTCTAATCCTACGAATCCCTGCAGTGGGGAATATCTTCCAAAGTCGTCGAAAAAGGATTGTAATTGAATTGAGATTAATTGTAAATTCCTCCATTCAAATACGTTGGCCAGTTCCTGCTCCTTTGGTGGAATTACGGTGCCTCCTGCCAGTGACTCTATTGCAGCAAGAGGTTTTGCTCCTCTATACACCTTGAACCCTGAGAGAGGAAAGTGCATATCAGTCCAATTATCTCTAAATGGTATATTTTGATCTTGTACTACTACATTATCATTAGAGTCGTAACAAGTAACTCGAATTGGAAAATTAGCCTGCATTCGTTGTCTAGCCTCGGGATTACCTCCTCCCAAACCCTCAACAATGTATGCCATGAATGATAAATCTGTGACCTGTCCAAAGTCCTCAGCATTAGCATTGTTAAAACCTCTATCTCCGTTTGAAGTAAAATTTTGATTTTGAGGGTCGAAAAATGACGGGAGTAATGAGTCACTATTTCCATACAGATCTCCTATATTTTCACTATAAGCAGTATCTCGTTTATGTGGAAATGGAAATTGAAAGCACAGACCTACGAATCCCTTAAAGTAGCCTGCGTTATTCCCTAAATCATCTATTTTATTCCATGCAGTAGAATACTGTACGGCAGAGTTATAGTTGTCATTAGATACATCTGAATAATCTTTAATTCCGTCTAGTATCGGGGTTCCGTTTTGAAAGCCCTCTACATTACTTAAACTATCATAGGTGTGAAAGCAGTCTGTCTTTTGGACAGTGTTTGTATAGCCTAACCATGTTTTAGCGGTGCTGTCAAATACGAAAGTCTTACCCTCTCCCAGTACGGCACATTGTACCTTATTTCCCATATCGTCAGTGTTCCATTTATCCATAACCTCGTAAAATCCTGTTCCGCCAGTTCCGACTCCTCCCTCATTTTCCCATTTAATAATAGAATTATTCCACGGTTTACCTGTTATGGGGTCTGTCCCTGAAATAATACCTGTACCAAGATTTAGAACTCTAAACCCATCTGGATAGGTAGTGTTAGTACCGTTTCCATTATAATCCGTACTTAAAGTGAATACTGCTCCTGCGGAGTCCGTTCCTACTACGGCATGAGCCCAAGTTCTGTAAAAGTCCTTATTTCCATTTGAGGCCGAAGCGTCGTTTTGATAATTGATAACTAAATTACTGTCCCACATCATACGGGATCCCTCTGCCTCATCTACTGCCGCTCCTGCTTGCTCCCAGAGTCCTTTCTTGCCTTTTGTCCAAGGAGAATATTGTTTAGTACCTAGATAGTTAGCCCATGACCAAGGTACCCAGAAAGCAGTAGATACTCCAGCCACAGGCTTTGTAGCAAGAGATCCGTCTGTGGTAGAAATGCACTTGTAATGAAGTCCGTCAAGTATCAATATTGAATCTACATAATAGATAGTTCCCGATACCCATGTCGGAGTGAATATCCAGTCTAATTCTATTGCTATGTATTCTGCGGCAGATATGGGGATAGTGCCTTTCTCTCCCCATGACAATACTCTAGTAGCACGTTGAGCCTCTATACCTCCCTCTTGCTCGTCAGTGTCTGTATTCACTGAACCTGAGCCGTTAGTAGCGTCAATTTCTACAAGTGAACCACCTCCTGCCTCTGGGTCAGATCCACTGCTAGGGCACCTCATGTAGATTTTATGTAAGTTACTTGCGTCTGTGTCAAAGCCTACATCGAAATAATCTAAAACTCCTCCTAGGTCTACTGTCCCTGCTTGCTTATCCACTAAATCCATCATTACGTCATACATCATGGCTGGAGCAGTACCATAGTCATAGACGTTTAGAGTGTGTTTTGGGAGTGCGTTTCCTAACTGTGTGCTAGTGTTGTATACTGTGTCATGATATGACAGGTCTGGGAGTTTGCCTCCGTTGGCCGTAGTAGAGGGATCCAAGTTGTAAGTGTCTCCAATATCTTTCATTACCTCAAAGGCAGTTTTGAACCATTGTGGACGGGCATAATGTAAGTGCTGTAAATACCATTCATTTCCCAGACAGTGAATTTCTGCAGTAGTACCCTGACCGTTATCCTCTGCAGGGACTATGCGTTTAACTTCAAACACTCTATCATAAGTGCCTCCTAATCCGTCGGTGGCTGCAATTCTAAATTTATCAAATTGATCTATAATGGGAGCACTAGTGAGAAATTTTCCACCTGTGGCATTTAGAATAATTGTGGCACTGTTAACCTCTCCTGCTCCGTTGTCTGTAAACATTGGAATAGAGTCAATATCAGCAGAGGATAGAACTGTGCTAGCGTAAGAGGCCGACTCATCATAGTGAGTCAATACTACTGTCCATTGAGATGTCAAGATCCTAGATTATCCACTATTCCAGATTTATTGCCATTGTATTTCAAAGTTAAACTAAATACTGTTTTTCCTTTAAACTCTCCATCGTGAGATACCTCTCCGTCCTCAATAAGCCAGCCATATCCAACAGGATCAGCAGTTCCTAAAGGCTGAATATCAAACTCTGGATAATTGACAAACACAGTCCCGAATCTGCCCTGAGGAAAGTTAGTAGTAGTTTTAGCCTCTAGTAGCCATCTGATTAACCTCTCTCTCATAGTTTTAGTAGAACCGTCTTTGATTACTCCGTTAATGTATAATCGAAGTGATCCAACTCCTCCGTCCTGACTTGGATTAATGTCCCCTTTTAGTGCATTAGTCTGAGATATATCCACTGAGATCTCTGCTCGTAATGCCTTGAAATATTGCTGATTAGTTCCTACTGAGGCCTCGTCAAATTCTATAATTTTGGCTGCAGCGTCAGTGATTACAGCACTGCTGGCAGAATCTCCTATACGCCAGATTCTATTTAGGCCAGCCATTAGTTATTATAGCCTCCTGATTTGTGAGAACTTGCGACTCCAGTATTAGGATTGAATCCAGTTGCCTCCTGTTTTGTGACAGTTCTGCCGTAAAAGTTTTGAGGTATTTTTGAGTTTATTGATCCATTCATAATGCTGTAAATGTTACCTCCGATATTTCCATCTCCTCCACGAAGTCCTCCGATAGAGGTAGATATTAGAGTTCTAAATCCTCCTCTGAGTTGGGCTTTCATCATTCTGTCAAAAAATGCTGCGACCTCTGCGTTAATTAGTCTCTTGAATCTCCTATCCAATGGCATACCGTCTTTAGTGAGAGTGTCTATACCGAATTTAATGGCCTCCATGATAATAGTAGCCAGTAATATTGCTCCTGCTCCTTTGGCAAATTTTTTCATAAATATTCTTAAAACCATTCCGTCAGGGGATTTGGCAAAACTTGTTACGTTGGCGATTTGTTCTCTGGACATATTTACCAAGTCTCCAATTTTTGATTTGCCTAATGCTTTTGAGAGTTCCATCTCCTCCTCCATAGAATCTCCTCCAGTAGAGGCCAGCCCGCCTTTCTGAGCCTTTCCTAGTTTGCCTATTGCTTCATCAACTTTAGATTCGTCCCCCGTAACTATCTCTATAGGGATTCGTAATACCTTGCCGATATTTGGATTTTCTTCACTCATACCATACGCACTTCCTGTAGCCACTTGTTTGCACCGTCTATAAGTTTCTCAAGGAACCTTTCATAGAACCCCCAATTTTCAATAGACTCTATGATCTTATATCCAGCGAATCCTCTAGGGTGAGTATGTGCTGCGAATATGGTTTCTCCTCCCATTTGGAATTTTAACACATTTGCTCCTCCATATTTTTCCTTGAACTCTTTACTCATTCCCATAAATTGAGCACCTGAACCTTTTGGATAAACATCATAATCTCCCCAGCCATGTTCTGTAAGATATGCAAATTTATGATCATTGACTAGTTCAATTTTCATGAATCCTGCGTCCTCTACTCTCCATGCGTCTATTACACTCTGAGCGTTTCCTCTGCTGGTCATTAATGATTTCATAGGATCTAGAATCTCTCGTATAGCATAATCTATTTTATTCTGATTGATCCAGTCTCTAGCCCTTGTAGGTGCTGACTCTAGACGCAGCATAGCAGTATGATAATCCATTATGACTGTACTAAGTCTGTCGCTTGAATACTTGCTCCGCCAGACACAGTTCCTCCAGTTATTCTAAATCTCATACGGGTTTTGACTCCTCCCTCTACTGGCTTTGACCATGTAATATCAGGGATTTTACAGTCTACATTTAGTGTCTGTGTGGCAGTACCCGTTTTATCAGAATAGATAAGATCTAGGGACTTTGTAGGTAAATCCCCGTCAGCAGTCAAAATGGTATAAGCCAAAAATGTAGCCATTTCTGGAGTGGATAGTAGTAATGTAGCGTCAAAGTAATCGTCTGAGGCACCGTAAAAATATACGGATCCTGCGTCTGTAGCGTTTCTCTCCTCTGGGTGTGATATGTGTGATTCTAATTCTTGTAGTAAAATGAATCTATTTGATCCTAAATCTAAGTGAACTTTTGAAGCATTAATGGCCTCTGCAATTTCTCCAATGTTTGCCATAATTCAGTAAGGTGGACAGAGGATAAAAGAGTTAAGTTAGTGCGTAAGTTGGCGGCTTGAATATTTCGCCCACTAGTCTGAATTTAGATAAATCATTTCTGTCCCCTGATGGCTCTAGTGAGGTGACTTTCATAGTGATAGATGTAGTGAGTGTACTAGGACTGCTCTCCGTATTAGTGACAGCCCATAGAAATACGACCTCTGGAGTTTCTCCTGTTGTCATGAGATCACCAAGTGTAGGTATTTGCTCAGTTCCCGTATCTGTAAAGTCTGCTTTTTTTATTCTCATCATGCAGTTGAATCTCCCTCCATATCCGCCAGTAAATAGAATTGGCTGTCTGATGGCTGTTACTGAACTGTCTCCGTCTATGAGTTCACTAGTTTGTCTAAAACCTCCTGTCCATTGTACATCATAGGCCTCAGTATAGGTATAATCTGCAGCAGGCTTGCTATCTCCTTGAGAGGCTGATGTGTCAAAGGTTAGGACTCCGCCATATCCCTTGAATACAGTAGTGTCCTCTGATTTGATTTGAGTTAATGTTAATTTCATGGTTCTAACTAAAACTTGGTTAATTTTCTCTAATTCATCGTTGTTAGTCCAGCCTGTCATAGTTTTAAAGTAAACACCTGTGGCCGTGTTAGGATTGTATACTGTCTTAACTATTCGTAATACCTCGTCACACATATCCTCTACTCTGGCTTCTGCAGTGTCCCACTTGCTATTTTTTACGTCCTCAACAGTGTATCTGCATTTCACCTCAAAAACATCGTTTACCTCTGTGAATTTCTGATGTATAATATCTGTAGAGAGTGGAGTGCTCTTTCTGACCTCTATAGCCTTTCTAGTTTCTATCTGTTTGACTTGAGGGTGAGCGTAGAATTTAACAGGGTTTTTCATTATACCTGTGCTAGATGTACCTAATGCACCTGTAAGAGCCCAGCCAGATTCTATGCTATCTCTTAATGTGTCCGCTTGGAACGTTCCCATTTTAGAATCCTGTTATACTTGAACTCGTTTTACCGAAAGTGGCAGTAGTGAACCCGTCAGCGTTCTGCTTGCCATAGACGGCTTTAATGTAATCTTGAATATCTTTACGAGCTGCGTCGTATAGGACTCTTGGGTGATCAGGACTGTTCCATGTCAGATATTCAGCAGCAGCCAATTTGACTGCAAGTGCCTTTAGTTCGTCCTCTGGAAATGGTATTGGGACTGTAGCGTGGAGGCCTACCTGAGTGTTAATGTATGCGTCTGCTCCCTCTCCTAATCTGCTAATCTGAGAATCTTGGTCAGTATCGTCGATGTGTAGTTTATCTTTGATATTCCCTAAATTATAATATGTAGTGCCTGATTTGGTCAATTTAGTTTCTCCAATACTCTCATAGTCATATACTGTGTTTTTCTTCGAGTAGTAACTCCAGTGTCTACCATATCAATCTGAGCGATAAAGTCCCCTACTGTAATAGCGGAGGTATTTGCTGTCAATATTGCCCATCGTGCTACCCCTACTGTGCCTGTAGGTTTTGAGAGGGACACTGATAGAACTGTGGTAACTAAGTCAGTAGTCTTTACTGTTAATGTTAAAGTATCATAATTATCTAAATCTGCAGGAGATCCCGTTGCCTCATCATAGATAGTAATATCATAAGAATCCCCAAATTCACCTTTTACTATTTCTATATCGGCCATTATCCTGATGTATTTGCACTCCTCTTGAATATAGTTGTCACCCCTGTTCTCTTGAAAATTGCTGCACTTGCGGTAAATATTCTCCTTGCTCCTACTCCTGCAATTCCTTTGAATGCTACAATAGTTTCGGTAATGGTTGAGGTTTCAATGATAGTTCTAGTGGCCACTAATAATCTAGTGACAGAATTTACACTCGTGACAGTTTGTGTCAGTGTTCTGAGTGCGGCATAGGTTCTACCCAATGTATCTGTAAGGGTCAAAGCAGGAGTAATAGTTCGTAATGCTTTGTATATTCTGGCCACTGCGTTAGTGTTATTGATAGTCTCTGTAAGAGTTCTATTTACGCTTCTAACTTTAGTCAAAACATCTGTAATCTGAGTAATATCTCTAGTCAAATATCCTCCACTTTGATAACCTGATACAGTATAGCCTCCTGCTCCTGCACTTAGTTCTCTAGTTGCTACTAGTTTCCTTGCGACTGCATTGACATTAGTTAGAGTCTGGGAGATGGCTCTACCGATGAATAGATTAGGAATTAGTCCTGTGATAGTAAGTGCTCCAGAGGCGGTTCTTTTGGCTCCGTATGACTTGGCTAGAGTGTCAGCCATTGTGGTCTGAGCAGCGACATAGCCCTCAGAGGTATACCCTAGACCTACATAGCCTCCAGATCCCTCAGCGATTGTTCTAGTATAACTAGTCAAGTCAATCTCCTTAATTCAAGTTTCAACGTTTTATTTTCTTCAAGTATTGACTCTAAATCAACATTATTTACAATATGAGTGGCACAATGATGAAGTCGATTAAACGGGAGTAATTTGAGCCATTTACGTCTATAATATTTTACTTGCTTCATTACTAATTCATTATCGGCTCTTAGTTTTTTGTTTTCAAGTTCCAAATATTCTATCTCATCTTTCGGAGCGATAAGCAATTTTACTTCCTCACAAATTTAAATCTGTCATTTATTTTAACGGCTCTTACGTTGTTATTGTTTATTGATCCATCAAGTCTAACCATGTTCTGAAATCCAACTTCGCCAAACCATTCCACTTCGTTTTTTGCCGCGGCTTGTATCAATTCAAATTCCTCATTAAAGTTGGTTTGTTCAATTTTTCCTTTAAGATTAGAATATTTATCTGGAAATCTAATAGCAATTATTCTATGTAGGAATGTAACAAGTGATTGAGATCTTTTTAGATTTAATGCGTTTAACCATGTTTGAATTACTTTTAATTCACACGTTTCAACGTCAAATCCTGATATTGCAGGGTGGTCGATTCTCTCTCCAAATTGAGTTATTTCTGTATGTGCTGGTTTTGCTCTTAATTCATTGGCAAGTCGCACAGCTTCTCCATACGCACTGCCATCTGCTTCCATTTTTCTACTCTCATCAAAACGTGTTAAATTCATTATGGAGCCACCGCGTCATAAACATAAACATTACTTGCACTACCTGTAAATCCACCGCCAGTTCCACCACCAAGAGATAAATATGCGTGTCCTATGTTAGTGGAATTAATTGCCATATTACCCCACCCACCTGAACCTGTTCCACCTACACTTGTAGTACGATCAGAATCACTGTGCCAATCAACATTGAGAATCGTTGATGATGATCTCTCCATACGATTATAATATTTTGTTCCGTATGGTAAGTTTGAACCCTCACTGTTCCAATCCGTAGTTCCCCCATCATTTCCTCTAGTTTCTGGGTGGTAATCTGCCCACTTCATAGCGACTCCATCTGTACACCAATCGTTTGATCCTGCTGCCATCATGCTTGTTGAATTTGATAGACCAAGAGTAAACTGTTTAAACATATCTACATCATTATCTGCTGTAGGTGTTAGTTCATAATCCATATACCATAAGGTATCTGATAATGTAAATCCTAACGCTTTATTGGAAGTGACAGTAGATGTGTTAGACCAAGATATTTTATTTGAACCTATTGAATAACCTGAACCTAAAGTCCAACCGTCATCGTTATCAAATGTATCTGTAAAAGTATTTGATGGAGACGTAAATCTGCTAGGATTCATAATAAATGGAGATTGTCTAGGCTCTAATGATTTCATGCCTATTGGATTGTTTAATCCTTTCATAATATTATCACTTAACTTTGATACCCTATAAGATAAACTTTGAGGCCTGCTCCTGCGACAGTTGAACCAATTTGATCGACTATTAATTCAATCTTTGTGTTATCTGCTAGAGCAGTGTCAGTTAATACTGGAGCCTGTGCTGCGTCAGTTGATTTAAACTCATTTATGTCAATGTCAAGTTTATGTGTAGTCATAATTGTAGTTCCTGCGTCATGAATATCTACAATTAATTGTGATCCTGTTGGAGCCGTCAATACAGTTGATCTGACTCCTGTTAATGTAAATGCGTATGGCATATAGAACGTTACTTTTGTTCCTGTTTCTAATGCTGTTGCTTCATCTCCCAGAGCGACTATAATAGATTCTGTTTTTGCTGCTGGTAAAATTCCTGCTAGCGGTAGGCCAGTACAGTTTGATAAAAGGCCACTTGCAGGAGTTCCTAGAACAGGAGCCACTAAAGTAGCCCCAGACACAAAGGTTGTGACACCTGTTGAGTTAGCAATAGTTTGAGCCAATGTTCCGTCCCTTGCTGATAGTATAGAAGTTTCAACGTCAGGTGTATCAATAGGAACAGATGAAGTCATTAGTGTGTCATTAATTGTAAGTAGAGCAGTTGCGTCAGATTCAATTACTAAACTTTTAGATCCTGCGTTTTGTTCATCAATGTCAATTAGCATTCCACTTCCCGTATCTACAATAGATGAGTCAGATCCTGTTCCGTACATTGTCTTTTTAGTATCTTGCATTATCACGCTAGTAGAGTGAGTCTTAACTCCTGAGACAGTTTGAGCACTGGCCAAGATCATATCGCCTCCTCCTAGAGTTGTATCAGCGTTAGGTAAGGTATACGTTCTAGTTACTCCTGATGAAATTCCAGAGGCTTGAAATACTGCTATTTTAGTTTGATCAGCATTATCTTTGATTGAAAAGGCATTGTCTAATACTGATAATGTTGGGGAAGTGATAGTTTTGTTAGTTAATGTCTGAGTACCTGAGTTTGTAGTGTACTGCTCTACGGTTCCTGCAGAGCTCTTTGTGGTAAACTTTGATGTTGTACTGTCGAAATAATTTCTGTGTTCTGAGCTTGCTGGACTTGCTGGGGCGGCTATCTCTACAAAGTCAAGCCAGTTTCCTATTTTTTTAGATGAAATAGTCTGGATAAATGTTTGAAATACTAAAGTATCGTTCCCCAAGAGTAGAGGGAATGAGATTGTTCTATCTGCGGCTATATTCACAGAGGAGTCAATTAAGAATCCGTAAGTTCCTGCATTGTTTAGAAAGTAACATTTTGAGGATCTGTAAAACCAAGGAGAGTTAATATCTACATTGTCTACGTTTAAGTCTCCGTTGAATAATTGATTATTCATGTTTAGGCCATCTGGAGCACCAAATTTGGTAGCGTCGCCTGCAGTAGTATCAGTTGCTTCTTTCCAAGAGGTAGAGGGACTAGTCATTCAGTACACCCTCGTTTAATCGTCCAGTGTTAAAGTCCAAGTAACGGTAAGAGTATCTGAGGAAATTAAAGTAGTAGCGGTAAATGTATTTACATGGTACATGGTTCCTGAACTGGCAGCGTCAAAGAGTGCTGCTTTCTGGACTGCTGTGTGAGTACCTGAGGCTGTAAAAGTAGTAGAAATTGTAGTAGAGTTACTTCCTGATGAGTGGGTTTTAGTTCCTGCGTCTACTCTGGCTAGACCTGTTCCAGTGATTTCTCCAGTGAGTGCAGTATCTGTGTCTGCTGGAGATCCAGTGTTTACAGTTACTGCGATAAATCCTGCTCCTCTGGCTCCCGTTGAGGTATTAGTGTAAATTTGTGCGTGGGCTTTATCTCTGCCTGCGTTTGTAAGCAAATTTCTTTTTTTATAGCATAATACTTGTTCATTTTTTCTACCAATATTTTTGATAACTGTAAGTTCTCCTATAGATATGGAGTGTTCTTTCATTCCTAGTGAAATAGGTAATTCGTGATTGAGATACCAAGATAGGTTATTGACTGCTCGCCCAAGAAAAAGATCTATCTCGTGTAAAAATCCCATGAGTTACCTTGATGTTTTAATTTAAAAGAGTTAGCGTTCAGAGGCATATTGTAACCACCTTAGCCATCTCCAACGTCTAAACCATGACATTTTTCTGACTCCATATTTAGCCTGCATTCTAGCAATATCTCTCTCACTAGGATATTCTACCATTAGATCTTCTCTATATGCCATCATATTCTCTGGCTCTGTGTCATGTGGGAGGCCTAACCCGTGGCCTAGTTCATGAGCGAGTAATTTGTCAAAATCCATAGTATTATACTTTCCGTCTAGAAATTGTACCTCTATGCCATGTTTTTTAAATTCTGTACCTAACACCTCATTTCCGTGAGATGTAAAGAAAAATGCCTTATTCACTACACACAGGCCTCTAAGAGGATTGTTTGTGTCTTGTATAGGGTAATAGTGGTACATGATAGTATTGGCCTTTAGTTGTTTATCTGGGTCAGTATCTACAGTTCTGAACTCTACTCGAAAGTCTATTACTCCGTCATAGTTCTTTGGTACTCGTCTAAAGGAGGGTAAATCTGCATAGATTCTCCAACGTTGTTTAGCGTATGCGAATCCCTTTACAGCCTGTTTTTGAGTAAATTCCTGATCTTCATTTAGTACAGTATAAGTAAAATATTTTCCATTAGCAGGAACCATTTTGCCAAAATTCTTGTCATTCTCTATGACTTGTTTTATTGTTGATCCTATTGTCTCTACAGAGTCAAACTCCAAACCTATTACCCCTGCTGAAATTCTACAAAGCGAATAGTCTCCCATAATTAAAAAAAAGCTAGATGTAGTAAAAAGAGTTACTACGTTACTTTTGTGAACTGTCGAACAAATGTTTTGATGCGAAACCTAAGAGCACTCCCATTCCTGAGGCCTCTATTGGGTTAGTAGCAACACCTGAGACGAATCCGTACACGACTGCAAATATTACAACTGCTGCTGTAATGTTTGACACTCTTGCTTTTGTGAATATGTCTACCATACCACTCCGTCGTGTTATGTCTTAAAACTGTTATCCGAAATTAGATAAAAATAAAAGAAAAATGTTAGAAGTAATAATGAGTTATTTCATTATCAAAGAGTCCAGACGTTCTGAATTGTTCTAACTCTTGGTCTACTTCTTTCATTTGAGCCCAAAGACGTTTCTGTTCTCCATAAAATTTGGAATCTTTGGCCTCTCTTTGAATTTCTAAAGAAAGACTTGATAGTCTACAGTATTGAATTTTTAGTTCCAATCCCTCTGCAGTCATGTGATCGTGCCAATCTACTATACTTTGTTTTTCTACTTCAAACCATTCCTCTGTCATAAAGTATTTTTGCATACCTTTTACAGAACAATACTTTATTTAACTGTATAAACAGGTGTCAGGGTTCATGCTAAGACGGGTACTGGGTGGTAGCCCGTGAGGGAGAACTCCCCGACAATCAGTGTTAGTGTTATTTGATAAAATTGTTAGTCCAATGGATCGAATAAATTAGCGAATCTGTGGATAACACAGTGGGACTCTGTGCCATCAGAGTATTTACAGGCTGGTAGATTTTTTTCTAAATATGCTACTAGTTGAGATTTAAGAGTCATATCTTCATCTTACTTGCCTCCGCAAAAGTCTTGGTTAGTTGAGGAAATACTGTCATGAGTCCTGATATACATGGGAATACTCCCAGATTGAAAAGCGAAAACTGTGTTGGGTCTATTGAGGAAATTACTCCCATTGATGTTGCAAAGCCCGCAGAATATCCGTAGAAAAATCTGGATAGTAGCAAATAGCCATGAGATTTCCAATTCATTTTTTATAATTGCACGTTCCATAAAAATATCATCATACGATATAATGTATGAAAATATATTAAAAGTGTCTATTAAAAAAAGATTATTTGCTACCCAATTTTAGGGCAGGCTTTTTGGTTGCGATTGTTGCTACCATTTTAATTCCCTCTATAGGACGTTTAGGATCAATATCGCCATCTGGCTTAATAATTGGCACGCCATTTGGGTACCATGCACAATTTTCATCTTTACCGTCACATTTCTTGGAATTTACTGCATGATCTATTTTAGATAATGCTTCAATCTTATTGTCGGCCTCTGCAGTAATACCGCATTTGACACATTTGAGAGTTCCCATGAAATACCTTACAGTCTTGATTTAAAAGAGTTAATGAGAGAATGCCCTTAACACAGGATCTTTCCTCTCAAATTGATGGCAGCCCTATTCCCAAAGGCTCGATCCCATCGGTGACTCACAGCACTTGTTTTTAACGAGGATTAGATCCCTCTCGCTGGTTTTGTAGGAATACTATACAGTAGAGGTTCCCCCACTTAAAGATTTAAAAAAGTAAAAAAAGAGTTTTACGCTCTCTAGAATGAAGTAATTTTGTAAGCACCATTCTCGTCGGCTTCTTTAACATCGAATCTCATTACGAGATCAGAGTCATAGAGGCCACCAACAGTCATATCATAGTTCTCAATCGTAAGATCTTCTCGTATACCGACAACTTGTGCTACGTCACGTTTAGTGATCAAAACAGTTCCGCTGGCGATTTGAGGAGTCTCAAATACGTTTTTGAGGCCTAATGCTGCTGCGAGTCCAGAGTTGTTTACTACATCACTGTTGTTATCATCTCTTAAGACTCTCTTATCTAAGAATAGATAAGATCCACTTGCTCCCGTTGAGGTTGCGATCATGGTGTATGCGTCTGCAGGATTGATGAACATAGTGTCTGCACTATTTCTCTGGGTTCCTCTAAATTGAGATCTTATGACATTTGCACAAGCCTCAAAGTAGGATTGGATTGGTGTTGCTAAATCGAGGTTTGCTCTAGTGTCGGTATTAGTAGTCGTGTCAGCGACCATAACGTCTAGGAGTCTCTTTCCTGCTAAGTAGTAGAAAAGATTTCCTGCGTTTTTCAATGGCTGTTCGACTGCTAAAAAGTTGTTATCTTTTACATCGTTACGTTCTACTCTAATAGTTCCTCTAAAGGAATTAGTAGTGTTTGAACAGTCTAATGCAATAGATTCCATCTTACCGCCTATTTGAGGTGGTTTACCGCCTGATTCTTTGAATATGTTTAGTGTATCTGCAGAACCGCCTCCAACTTGTTGTGTGTATCTAGTTTTTGGTACGTTTACTTTAGGTGCGTCCATCTCGATCAGTCTAGAGTATTGTTTCCAGTCTGAGTAAGGTTCTGCTCCCTCAATAATTTCGTCTGCAATTTTCAAAATTGATAATGTACTAGGTACACTAACAGTCTCTCTTACAGCGTTTCCGCCTTTTGCAGCATAATCACCTATGGAAACTCCATAGGCCTCGTGCCAAATTCTAGGCAAGTTTGGATTAATTCGCATGGATTCCATGCTTCCTGCTGACTTGTCAAAGAATACTCCTAAAGGTGTCTCTCTAATTGGTTTCCAGAAATCCCAAGATTTACCCTGAGATTGGTAACCGTCGGCTGCGTGATTCAATGCTTCTCTGATACCCATGAAATCGTTAGATTCTAAGAGTATACTACGAGAGATTGTTTCTCCACTTTTAGCCATACTAGAGGACTCCCTCCAAAGTTACTTCACATAAGATAGCGTCTTGTACGGCTGTACTAGTTTGTAATGCTCTTGCGAACACAAAGTCTGAGGCTACTGCTCTCTGGGCGACTCCATCTATACTAGCACTCAAAGGATCTCCGATTGCTATGTTAGAACTGGCTCCGCCTGTTGAACCGTCTACTCTGACTTTACATCTGCCAGTAGTACAAACTTTTACACTTTCGCCTGCTGCACTTGCAGCAGAACCGTCATTTGCGGTGGTTCCATCGACCCAAATACCATTATTGTCGCCTCCGACACAGACCCCTGCAATAAAGAGAGTTCCGTCTGCGGTTGGCTCGACACGAGGAGAAAGTTCTCCTGTGGCTGCTGCGACTGAAATAACTGGGGATCCGATTTCTATAGCCTCATCTGCAATAGCATTAATTACTAATGCTGCTGCGTCTGCTGCTCCATCGTATAGACCTGTATATTTATCTGTCATGTGATTACTGACGATTAGTGTTTAAGTTTAAAAGAGTCATTAGAAAAGAGGAAAAAAAATGGTAGATTACGCTCTACCGTCGTTAATTGCGTCGTTAAGTTTCTTGATACTTGCTCTAGTGGCTTCAATATCGTCAACAGTTTCTCTAATGAAAGAACCTTTTGTAGCGGTGCCTTTGTTTCCAATTCCAACGTCCATAGATTTGACATTATTCATAGCGGTTTCTCTGATTTGAGTGTTAATCTCTTTGAGAGCCTCTTGAACTAATCTGAATTGTTTTCTGATGGCTGTTGCTTCTTGGATAGTATACTGCATTTGTTGTTGAGGTACTTGAGGTACTTGAGGTTGTTGTGGGGGCATTTGGTGTGTCATTTGGTGTGGTTGTTGTGGAGGCATTCCCATTGGAGGTGCCATTTCACCTATTGATACTCCCATTTGATCTTTAGTATCTACTGAGTTTTCCATATCTGTGACGGCTTCATTAGAACCAATTTTTTCTAGGCCTGTGGTAGAACTTGATTGTTCATCATGTCCGCCATCGACTTCTTTGATTTCTTCATCTTCACATTCTTGGATAACAGTTTTCAAGAAATTACGAGCAATACTTGGCTGTGTCTCTTTGATTTGATATGCGGTTTGTGCTAAGACGTAAGTAGATTGTGGTAAACTTTTGAGGGTTTCCATAATTTGTTTTGCGTCAGCAAAATCGTTCAATTTTAAGAGTGCTGTAAATTTACTCATGAATGAATATTGGTAATTTAGTATATAATGGTCATGAATACGATATTCGTCTATTCTTGACTATCATCGACGACACCCTGCACTATTTCATCACCTTTCGTCATACTCCAAGTTCTACGCTTACCTTTGGCCTCACTGGCCTCTAACTCGTATGAATCCTTATCAGCGTGGTATAGTCTGAGTTCTCCGTCTCCTAGAGTAATATCAAAGAATCTCTCCTTACCTTTGAGGTGCTCCATGTTTACCCCTACGTCTACCATTTGAGGGATCCTCTCTATAGCACAGACATTACTAAACATAACATCTATTGCTCCAGTGATTAGGCTAGGAGTGCCGTTTTGTTTAGCGTCGTCAGTAAACTTGAATCTCTCTACTACATCTCTCCTCAAGAACATGGCCGCAAATCCTGAGAATAAAAATGGTAAAACTCTCCTAGGGAATACAGTATCTTTGTGTACCCAGTGGTAATGTCTCCAGCCTATGACTCCTCTCTCTGGGACTGTTCGTGTAGGGTGAGGTAAATTGTATGTAACATTTAGCATATCTTTGTTTGCTGCAGAGTCTACATTACAGACCCCTGATAGGACAGGAAAATCATTCTCCTCCAGATCTTTCACTAGTCTATCAATATGCTCCTTTTTGATGATTAGATCATCTGGACAGATTACAAGATGGGTATACTCTTGATGATCTAGGAAATAGTCTCTCATTAGATTGTAGGCTGTTTTTTCTGGATAGTATTTGGCGTATAGTCTGTCATATCCTGTGTCTCTAAGTTCGTCATATACTTCTCTAATATCTCTCGGTGACGGAGCACAGAGTAGAGGATTAATTTTCATTTCAGAAAACACCCCTTACATAATGGCAGGCCGTCTTTTAGCATTACCTCCTCGTTAGAGGATTTACATTTGTGACAAAGTGCTTTCATTGAAAAGTCCCTGTAGTAGAGGTAGTGTCACTGTCTAAAGTAAGAGTAGGAGATGTGAATGCAAAACTAGGTACATCATAAACTTGGGCAGGCCTATCAGTTACTTTCTTTTTATGTTTAGGACATATATGCTGGTCACAATTACAATAATCAAAATTTTCTTTACACATACAATAAGGCATGATTGAGGTTAGTTAATTCCTTATTTATCTATTTAAAAAATTTATTATTATCTATTACACAGTCCACACATAGCATATACTCGTTACCTGTCTTTGGACTTTTCCAGTTGAATAGTTCGTCTGTGTGATTTTTGCACTCTACACAAAATCCCTCGTTACTCATTGTGAGATCACCGTATTGATATAATTTAATGCTTTAGCCATGTTTCTACATAACTCACATTTGGTAAATTGTTTCCTAAACTGTAATTTACAGAATAATTTTGGAGGATTATCCTTAACCAATGTCCATTCTCTTGAGTCATGTTTAGGTATCATATTTACGTCAAATTGTGATCCACATTTTACACAGTTATGAATAGTCATTTCATTAGCCTCTCAATTTCCTCTATCTGTGCTATGATGATATTATCTAAAATGACGATAAGACTCATTGTTGGCCAGCCTCACAGATACAAAATGGTTTTAATTTGAAGCAATCGTCAAAGTCATGCTTCTCAGTACATCTATCGGTGTGTTTCATATCTATATGAAATTCCGCTACTAAGCGGCCTGATTTCTTTGAATATGCTTTGAAGATTTTCTTGTTGTTTATACCACTTGAATCTCTATCAAATTTCAAATCA